>ENA-UOXR01000037-UOXR01000037.1-bioreactor-metagenome-genome-assembly--contig:-NODE-37-length-158257-cov-18.268448_pt1 | contig 158257 bp, 139 predicted proteins | sample MGYA00238164_ERZ764825 | MGnify/ENA primary metagenome ERZ764825 (study PRJEB28920, sample SAMN05720171) | bioreactor metagenome | isolation source: Anaerobic biogas reactor | place... | reverse complement strand
CAAGAACGGAGTTGGAAGCATAACCCACGATATATTCAACGCCTTCCTCGTCCAGGTAATCAAGGATGTCCGGCGTGCCGAAACCGCCGTCAAGGCGTACGCGGATCCGCGTCTTGGGAAACGCCGCACGCACTCTCGAAATGATCCGGGAAAGAATGCCGATGGCGCCACGAGAGCTATGAGCATTGCCCGGGCGAAGGACCGCCGCAAAAAGATACTTTTCGTTTTCGCTGTTGAACTGCAGCGTGCCGATCATCGGGAGATAACAGAAGCAGTGGTAATGCGCGTTGAAGAAGGTGAGCTGTTGGGCGCCATGGGTTGGATCGTCGGTGGGATCCAAATCGATCGTGATGCGGCGGGCCCTGTTTTTCAGTCTGCGGGCATGATGTTCGACGACGATATCGGCCAGGCCTTCGGCCATCGCAAACAAATCTTTGAAGGTGACAGAGTTCTCGAAACGCGACAGCGTTGGCTGCGATCCGAGATCCTGTCCATCCATGGGATCGCGATCGAGCAGCAGCTTGTGTATCGGATCCTTGGCCAGGGATTCGGCATCGTTACAGTCCGGGTAACCAGCGGCAATGCCGTAGATGCGTTGCCGGAGAAGATCGAGGTTTCGATGAATGACCTTGCCGGGCTGGCGGGAATCGCGAATGGTTTTCTCCAGGCGTTCGGTAAGTCTGAGGTTTTTGTCTACCGCCTTGAGCAGAACGGCGCCTCCATCGGAGCTGCTGTCCGGCTGATCAAAGGCAACGGTAACGGGTCTGTGAAAATGTGTTCCGAAAAGTACAGGCTGTGTGGTAGATTGAGTCATCAAAAAGCCTCTTTTGCCGTATGCAACTTGATTGGCGTCAAGTAGTTATACGAACGAAGGGGCTTTTTGTTTTATCTCTTCATGAATTTTTCGGGCTAAAAAATCGCTCCTGGTCGATCGCAAGGGAAACCGGCAGATCGTGGGGGTGCTCCGCGACATCACCGAGTACAAGCGGCTCGAGGCGCAGTTCCTGCAGGCGCAGAAGATGGAGGCGGTGGGGGTGCTCGCCGGCGGCGTGGCCCACGACTTCAACAATCTCCTCAACGTGATCAACGGCTACACCGACCTGGCGCTCGAGGAGGTGGCCCCCGGGGAGCCGCTGCGGGAGGAGCTGGAGCACGTGCGCGACGCGGGCAAACGGGCGGCGGCGCTGACGTCGCAGCTGCTGGCCTTCGGGCGCCGGCAGATCCTGCAGCCGGAGACCTTCGACCTCGGCCCCGTCATCGGGGAGATGAGGCCCCTGCTCCGGAGCATGATCCGGGAGGACATCGAACTGGACTTCCATCCCGGGCCGGGGTGGATTCACGCCGACCCGGCCAGGGTGCAGCAGGTGGTGATGAACCTGGTGGTGAACGCGCGCGACGCCCTCCCGGCGGGCGGAAGGATCCGGGTGGAGAGCGGGGGCGTCGAGGTCGGGGAGGCGCGGGAGGAGGGGGCGGCGCCCGGACCCTGCGTCCGGCTGGCCGTCGCCGACAACGGGGTGGGGATGGACGCCGAAACCCGGGAGCGGATCTTCGAGCCCTTCTTCACCACCAAGCCGAAGCGGAAGGGGACCGGGCTGGGGCTTTCGACGGTGTACGGCATCGTGCGCCAGAGCGGGGGCTTCATCCGGGTCGCGAGCGCAAAGGGGGAGGGGACCACGGTCGAGGTCTTCTTCCCGCCCGCCCGGGACGCGCTCACCCCGCCGGCGCCCGAGAGCCGGCCCCGGGCGACCGCAGGGGGAGCGGAAACGATCCTCCTGGTCGAGGACGAGCCGGCCATGCGGGCGCTGGCCGGCCGGGTGCTGCGCGGCGGCGGCTACACGGTGCTCGAGGCGGCCGACGGCGCCGAGGCGCTCGGGGTGGCCGGGGAGCACCCGGGACCTATCCACCTGGTGGTGAGCGACGTGGTCATGCCGGGGATGGGGGGGCGCGCCCTCGTCGAGAGCCTCGGCGCGATCCGCCCCGGCATCCGGGCGCTCTACATTTCCGGTTACGACAACGAAGCCATCTCCCACCACGGGGTGCTCGAGACGGGGGTCGCCTTCCTGCAGAAGCCGTTCTCTCCCCGCCAGCTGGCGCTTAGGGTGCGCGAAGTGCTCGATTCGGCGCCCGCGGGCGAAAAAGCGTAAGCACCCGCACGTCCCGGCCGATATGACCCCAGAGCTTCCGGGCCCTGTCCCACGGGGGGCACCAGCAGATTTCCCGGAAGCGGCGCAAATTCGCGAACGGTTGGGCCGGGAGAGGCCTGCCCCCACGGGCGGGCGCCCGCGTTTTAAAGAAAAGAAAGGATTTACAGATGAGAAAGATGGCACCGGTGATGTTGATGATGCTGGCCCTCGCCGCGACGGCGGTGGCCCAGGACGCCCCCGACTGGGAGGTCTTCGGCGGTTACTCGATGATGAAGGGGGACCTGCTCAGTACGAGCAACCTCGCACTCGGAGGGATGTCGCCCCGCCTCATGGGCTACGACGGCCCCGAGGGGTACGGCACGAGCATGAACGAGGCCGTGATCACCAACGGCTTCGACTTCGCCCTGACCCGCAACCTGAACAGCTGGGTGGGGATCAAGGCCAACTTCAGCGGCCACTACGGCACGCTCGACATCGACACCGCGATGACGGGCGACTACGAGAACGAGTATTACGACGAAACCTACAGGAACACGACCAGCATGGCCGGCAAGGCCGACTACCGGCGCTACAACGTGCTCTTCGGGCCCCAGTTCAGCTGGAACAACGACTCGATCGTCCGCCCCTTCGCCCACGCCCTCTTCGGCGTCTCGAAGATGACGGCCGACGACGTCAACGTGCGCTACGTCGATTCCTATGTCGATGACTACGGCGACAGCGTCTACTCCGACGAGGATGTCACGACGATCACCGGGAGCCTCAAGGGGGACACCAACCTCGCCATGGCCTTCGGCGGCGGCATCGACCTCAAGGCGGGCAAGAACGTGAGCATCCGGCTGATCCAGGCCGAGTACGCCCCCACCTACAACCGGATCAAGACCGACGTCACCGCCACCACCGTCGACTACGACGACGGCGAGGTGTGGTCGACCGACACCACCCGGATCCGCTCCACCGGCGCCTCGAGCCGCCTGAACAACCTCAAGCTCTCCTTCGGGGTGGTCTTCAATTTCTAGCCCCCCGGCCGACACGAGTATCACGAAAGGGGCGCGTCCCGCGGGCGCGCCCTTTTTTTTGGTGCGCCCGATCGGAATCATCCCTGATCGGGGACGGGAGCGGAAAAGGTTTGTCTCCGGGGCGCAGGAAGAAAAAGCATCCTGGACCGTGCCTCCGCGGCCTGGCCGGCAACGCCCCGGATGATCGGGAATCGGCACCCTCCGTCCGGCCGCGCGAGCGGGCTACCGATGGATTGGCCGCAGGCGGTCCTTCGTGGTCCTACCCGTGCGGTTGATCGGGCCATAACGGCGGGCCTTTCCAATAACCTGATGAATCAGAATACGCCGGGGGGCGCCATGAGCCCGATTTTGAATCCTTCCCGGACCGCCGCAGGGCGCGATGAATCGAGACGCAAGGGGTTCTTCTGGCCCAGGCTCGAGAGCCAGCCGGACATCGACGGCGCCCTTGACGGCGGGATCCTCTTTGCCTTCATCGTGGCGGGGGCGGGCACTTTGTCTGTCATGTTCCGCATCCTGCCGCGGACATCGCTCGTGGACCGTGCCCTCTTCGCCGGTTTCGGTTTCGGCATGGCCGGGAGCTCGCGCGTCTTCGCCATCGGGGCTTTCGCCCCCTGCCTGCCGGGCGCATCGACGCCCTTGCCCCGGGGAGCCGCCGGGGACCGGGCATCGTCATCCGTGCCATGATCCCGGCCGTATTCTTCAACGCCGTGCGCGCGACCTTCGCCCGCCACCGCATGGCGCGGCGGAGCGTGGCGGAAGGGAACGAGGGCCGGGACATGGACCGGGGCAGCCGCCGCGAGCGCGGCCTGCCGGCTTCCCGGCAGATGCCGGAAACGGGGTTACGGGGAGACGGCCCACAACAACTCCTTATGGGAGCAGGATATGCTATGGTCCGTCCCCGTAAATGATCGGGGGGGGCATTGGGGTCCCCGATTTCCCTTCCGCCCCCCGTGGGGGTTGCCTATAATGATGAAATAGAGCAGCACTCCTCACCCCATTCCATCTTTTCCCGGGGGACAACGGTCCATGATCGGGAAAACGCTCGGACACTACGCCATAGTCTCTCTGCTCGGCAAGGGCGGGATGGGGGAGGTGTACCGGGCCACCGACCTCCGGCTCGGGCGGGACGTGGCGATCAAGGTGCTGCCGGCGGAGCTCGCGGAGGACGCCGGCCGGCTCGCGCGCTTCGAGCAGGAGGCCAAGGCCCTCGCGGCCCTCAATAATCCCAATATCGCGGCCATCTACGGGCTCGAGGAATGGGGGGGCATACATTTTATCGTACTCGAACTAGTCGAGGGGGAAACCCTGGCGGACGCCATCAGCCAGGGGCCGCTCCCCGTCGAGGAGTCGCTGGAGCTGGCGCTGCAGATCGCCGAGGCCCTCGCGGCCGCGCATGCGAAGGGCATCATCCACCGCGACCTCAAGCCCGCCAATATCAAGGTGACGCCCAACGGGAGGGTGAAGGTCCTCGATTTCGGGATGGCCAAGGCCATGCCCCCGGAGCAGACCGACGTGGACCGCTCGCAATCCTCCACGAGGAGCCCGGGGAGCACCCTCCAGGGATGGATCGTGGGCACGCCCGCCTACATGGCGCCCGAACAGGCGCGCGGCCAGGGGATCGACAAACGGGCGGACATCTGGGCCTTCGGCGTGGTGCTCTTTGAAATGCTCTCCGGGAAACGACTGTTTGCCGGAGACACCCTGTCGGACACCATCGCCATGGTGCTGACCCGGGAGCCGGACTTCTCCTCCCTGCCCGTGAAGCTGCACCCGGAAAACAGCAACGTGCTGAGCCGCTGCCTCGAGAAGGACCCCAGGAACCGGTTCCATGACATCGCCGACGCGCGGATCGAGATCGAGGGGATCCTGTCCGGCCCGCGCCCCCTCCTCCCCCGCCGGCCCGCGCCCCCCGGGGCCATAACGGCGCTCCTGCGCTCCCTCCCCCTGATCACCGCCATAGCCGCTGCCGCCCTCATCACCGGGACCACCGTCTGGCGCATCCGGACCCCGGAGCCGCGCGAGGTCGTGCGTTTCACCTACGAGATCCCGGCGGAACAGAAATTCGGCACCTACGACACCTCCCAGCCGCTGCTGGCGGTATCGCCCGACGGCGCGCTCATGGCCTATTGCACGCCCGGCGGGATTTACCTGCACCGCCTGGACGAGGCGGACGCCCGACTGGTCCCGGGAGTCGAGCCCAACCCGCGGCAGCCCTTCTTTTCACCCGATGGGCGGTGGATCGGCTACTGGTCCGAAGCGGACGGCCTCCTGAAGAAGATCCCGGTCGACGGGGGGACGCCCGTATCGCTGACCGACGAGGCGCCCGTATCCTATCTGAGCTGGAACGGGGACGACACGATCCTCTATGCCGGCCCCCGGGGCATCACGAGGATTCCGGCCGCGGGCGGGAAGCCCGAGACCCTCATCCGGTCGGAAGAGGTGCCTTTCTTCTCCCCGCGCCTGCTGCCGGACGGCAAGCACGTGATCTTCACCCTCGGCAGTGCCGCGGGCCGGTACCTTGTCGTCGCGCAATCGCTGGTCTCGGGCGAGCGGAAGATCCTGGCCGTCGGAAGCGACGCCTGGTATTGCCCGACGGGCCACCTCGTTTACCTGTTTCAGAAGAACCTTGTCGCCGTCCCGTTCGAAGCCGACACCCTGGAAATCAAGGGCGGTCAGGTCTCCATGGTGGAGGACGTTTCCCACAAGTGGGGCGCGCCCCACTATGCCCTGGCAGCGGGGGGGACGCTGGTATACATGCACGGGAGTTCGAGCAAGGCCTCGTTCAGCCGCACCCTTCACTGGATCGACCAAAACGGCGGGGAGGAGCCGCTCGGCGCACCCCCCGACGCCTACACCAACCCGAGGATATCGCCCGACGGGAGCAGGGTGGCCCTGTGCCTCGCCGGCTCGCTTTCGGCCTACAATATTCATATCTGGGACCCGGTCCGCGCGGCCCTGGTCCCGCGCACTTTCGATCAAAGCGTCAACATCTCGCCCCTCTGGGCCCCCGACGGCCGGTGGATCGCCTTCCACCACCAGATGGAATCGGACATGTCCATAGGCAGGATCGCGGTCGACGGCCCCGGAAACCTGACGGGGCTCTACGCGCGGCGCAACATGGCCCTGATGCCGGAGTGCTGGAGCGGGGACGGGAAGACCCTCCTGGTGACGGTGGACCTGGTCGGCAGCTCCAACTTCGATATCGCCGCCCTGTCCCTGCAGGGCGGCACGGACTGGAAACCGCTGCTGCAGGAGAAGCACAACGAGCTGCAGCCCCGGCTGTCCCCCGACGGGCGGTGGCTGGCCTACACCTCGGACGCGTCGGGCGCGGAGGAGGTCTGGGTGTGCCCCTTCCCCGCCGTCGATACGGGCCGTACGCAGATCTCCAGAAAGGGGGGGAACAGCCCGCTCTGGTCCCCGGACGGGGAGGCGCTGTTCTACCGCTGCGGGGACGAAGTCATGGCCGTTTCGGTGAGCGCGGGTGCGCACTTCAGCCACGACCGGGCGCACAGCCTTTTCCGGGGCGATTACGTGACCGCCGACACCTGGGTCGGGTCGCTGGGGCTCCAGGCCTGGGACATCCACCCCCGCAGCCGGCGCTTCCTCATGATGAAGGAGGCGGGCCCCGCCGCTACCACCCCCCACAAGATCAACATCGTCCTCAACTGGTTCGAGGAGCTGAAGCTGAAGGGGCAATGAGCGCTCCCCCGGACATTCTCCGGAACGCGCCGGGGACGGACCGCAATGGGCCCTTATTGGAGTGAGACAGGCTACGGTCCGTCCCCGGCACCTCGAGAAAAATCCTGGAGCCGCACTCCTGGACATCCACTATTTCACCCAGAGGGAGCCGCAATCCTGGACATCCACTTATTCAGCCAGAGGACCGCAGATATGGACATCCACCTATCAACACAATGGGTGGATGTCCAGGATTTGCGCCCATCATCCATCATGGGGAAGGTAGCGCGGCGCTACCTCCGCCGTGACCTTCCGGAGCGCCTCCTGTACCGCCTCGTCCGCACGGACAAATTCCTCGAGATGCCCGAGCCCTGGAATGCACATCAGTTCGCCCAGTTCCAGGCCGGCGAGCGAGGCCCTGGCGGCGTTTTCAGGAGTGCCGATCTGACCTGCGGGAACGCGCTCCATCAGATCGGGAGGCTGTTGACCGGTTCCCAGCTCCGTTCGGGTCAGTCCCGGAAGGAGCGCCTGAAAACGGATCCCCTGGGTGCCATACTCGTCGTTCAGGATGCGGGTGAACTGGGCGACGAAGGCCTTGGTCGCAGCATAGACGGCTACCCCCGGCATGCGGGCGTAGGCAAGCCCCGAAGCCAGATTGACGATGGTTCCTCCTCCGCGCTGCAACATGCCGGGCAGGGCGGCGTATGTCAGCAAGGTAACAGCCGTGACATTCACCGCAATCATTTTCTGGATGTACGCGTGATCCATCTCCAGGAAAGGCTTGATGCCCCCGATTCCGGCATTGTTGACAAGCATCGTCAGACGTCCTTCCCCGGCGATGCGTGTCTCCACCCGGCCCAGACTCTGAGGATCGGAGAGATCCGCGACCAGGATCTCGGCCTCTATTCCATACGCTTCTGTTGCGGCTTTGGCCACCGCCTCCAGGCGATCCCGACGCCGGGCGACAAGAAGCAGATCGTGGCCGCGGGCAGCCAGTGCTTTTGCGTATGCGCGGCCGATTCCCGACGAACTGCCGGTGACCAGCGCGAGCGGTCTTGGTTCAGCCATTGTTCTCTCCCGGGGACAGGCAGCACCCGCTGCCGTTTTCGACCTGGACCGGTCCTTCCCCCGCTGGTTGCCACAAGCTGCATCCTGTCGAAGGGGGCCGCGACATCCTGACTCTAACCCAAATCCTGGACATCCACTGATTGAGCAGGCAGGTGGGGGGCCACAACCGGAGCAATTGGTGGGTGTCCACATTTGCGGTCCATGGATCAAAAAGTGGATGTCCAGGATTGCATCTCCGAATGGTGGATGTCCATGATTTTATCGAGGATTTTGCCGGTCCGGCCGCGGTTGATAAACGATCTTTGTATCGCGGTCGATAGGGGATATATTGGTTACGCGTTTTCCACGAGCCGAGGGCGGCCAGCGGTTCCGGCGCACCAACACAGGCGATGGGCGTAAACTCCGGCGGGGGCGCGCAACGGGAAAGCGCGCGCAGGCGGGGAGAGCGGGTTACGGGCAGACCAACCCCAGCAAGTCCTTTTGGATGTAGGATATAGTCTAGTCCGTCCCCGATAATGAGCGGAGCGCAAACCGATGAAGGGAATCATTCTGGCAGGGGGAGCAGGCACGCGGCTCTATCCCCTGACGAGGGCGGTGTCGAAGCAGATCCTGCCACTGTACGACAAACCGATGGTGTATTACCCGCTCTCGGTGCTGATGCTGGCCGGGATCCGGGAGGTCCTCGTCATCTCCACGCCGCGCGACCTGGGGCTCTTCCGCGAGTTGCTCGGCACCGGTGAGCGGCTCGGGATGCGGTTCGAGTACGCCGAACAGGCGGCGCCGCGCGGGCTGGCCGAGGCGTTCCTCATCGGGAAGGACTTCATCGGCGCGGATGCGTGCGCCCTGGTGCTGGGCGACAACGTCTTCTACGGCCAGGGCTTTTCCTCCACCCTGCGCGAGTCGGTGCGCGCCGTCGAGGAGGCGGGAGGGGCCCGCATCTTCGGCTATTACGTGCGCGATCCCAAGGCGTACGGCGTGGTCGAGTTCGACCCGGCCGGGCGCGCCCTCTCGATCGAGGAGAAGCCGGAATTCCCGCGCTCGCACTATGCCGTGCCCGGGCTCTATTTTTACGACAACTCCGTCATCGGCATCGCCGCCGGCCTCGCGCCCTCCTCGCGGGGGGAACTCGAAATCACCGGGGTGAACAACGCCTATCTCGAGCGGGGGCGTCTGTCGGTGGGAGTGCTCGGCCGCGGCATGGCGTGGCTCGACACCGGCACCTACGACGGCCTGCTCGAGGCGGCCAATTTCATCGAAACCATCCAGAAGCGACAGGGGATGTACGTCTCCTGCATCGAAGAGATCGCCTTCGCCAACGGCTGGATCGGGCGCGCGGCGCTCCTGGCGCTCGCGGGCGAATACCGGACCGAGTACGGAGAGTACCTCCGGTGGGTCGCGGAGAAACGGTGATGCCGGCCACCATCGTTCCCACCGCCATCGAGGGGCTCGTCGAGATCCAGCCGCACGTCTTCGCCGACGCGCGCGGCTACTTCCTCGAGACCTGGTCCGAGCGGGACCTCCCGATCCGCTTCGTGCAGGACAACGAGTCGCGCTCGCACCGCGGGGTGCTGCGCGGGCTCCACTTCCAGCGCACGCACCCGCAGGGGAAGCTCGTGCGCGCGGTGGCGGGAGAGGTGTTCGATGTCGCCGTCGATCTCAGGCCCGGCTCCCCCACCCGGGGGAATTGGCACGGGGTGACCCTTTCGGGGGAGCGGCACAACCAGTTCTACATCCCCCCCGGCTTCGCCCACGGCTTCCTGGTGCTTTCGGAGGAGGCGGTGTTCGCCTACAAGTGCACCGATTTCTACCACCCGGAAGACGAGGGGGGGATCGCATGGAACGACCCCGACCTCGGCATCGCCTGGCCCGACTCGGGCGTCGCGCCGATCCTGTCGGAGAAGGACCGGCGCTACCCTACCCTGCGGGAGCTTGAACCATGAGTGGAGCGGGAAGCGCCCGGCGCGCACCGGAAGCGGTGCTGGTCACCGGAGGAGCCGGGTTCATCGGCGTGAACTTCATCCGGTACCTTTTCGGCCGAGGGGATTTCCGCGGCCGCGTGATCAATTACGACGCGCTGACCTATGCCGGCAACCCCGCAAGCCTGGCCGACATCGAGCGGGAGTGGGGAGGGACGCGCTACGTCTTCGTCAAAGGGGACGTAGCCGACCGGGAGGCGGTCGACCGGGTGCTCGCCGGGCACGGGATCGACACCATCGTGCACTTCGCGGCCGAAAGCCACGTCGATCGATCGATCGTGGGGCCGGAGGCCTTCGTCCGAACCAACGTGACGGGGACCTTCACCCTGCTCGAAGCGGCGCGGGCGGCCTGGGGCGCGGGCGAGGGATTCCGGGAAGGTGTGCGCTTTCACCACATCAGCACCGATGAAGTCTACGGATCGCTCGACGAGACCGGCTACTTCACCGAGGAGACCCCCTACGACCCCCGCTCCCCCTACAGCGCCTCCAAGGCCGCGAGCGACCACCTCGTCATGGCCTGCTGGCACACCTACGGTTTGCCGGTGACCCTGTCGAACTGCTCGAACAATTACGGGCCGTACCACTTCCCCGAGAAGCTGATCCCCCTCATGATCCTGAACATGCTCGAAAGGCGGCCGCTGCCGGTATACGGCGACGGGCGCAACGTGCGTGACTGGCTCTACGTCGAGGACCACGCCGCCGCCGTGTGGGACATCGTGCGCGCGGGAAGGCCGGGACAGAAATATAACGTGGGGGGCGGGAACGAGTGGGAGAACCTCCGCCTGGTCGAGCGCCTGGCCGACATCGTAGCCGAAAAGGCGGGGATGGAGGCGGAGGCAATCCGGGCGACGATCACGTTCGTGCGCGACCGGCCCGGACACGACCGGCGCTACGCCATCGACTGCGCGAAAATCGGTCGGGAACTCGGCTGGCGCCCGTCGGTGACCTTCGAGGAGGGATTGGCGCGCACGGTCGACTGGTATCTCCGGAACGCCGACTGGGTGCGCGAGGTGCGCTCGGGGGAGTATCGCCGCTGGATCGAGCGGAATTATGAAATGAGGGAGCAATAGATGGGAACGTACCTGGTCACGGGGGCGGCGGGCTTCATCGGGTCGAAGACGGCCGAGCGGCTGCTCGAGCGCGGGGACGCCGTCGTCGGAATCGACAACATGAACGACTACTACGACGTGCGGCTCAAGGAGGAACGGGTGGAGGCGCTGACGCGGTTCGGGGCGTTCACCTTCAGGAAGTTGGACATCGAGGATCTCGGGGCTCTCGAGGCGCTCGCAGCCGAATACCGCTTCGACGCGGTCGTCAACCTGGCGGCGCGCGCCGGGGTGCGCTACAGCATGGACAACCCGTTCATCTACATGAGCACCAACGCGATGGGGACGCTGAACCTCCTGGATCTCTGCCGGAAGCGCGGGATCGGCAAGTTCGTGCTGGCCTCGACGTCCTCGCTCTACGCCGGGCAGGAGATGCCCTTTTCGGAGACCCTGGCGGTCAACACCCCGATCAGCCCCTATGCCGCGAGCAAGAAGGCGGCGGAGGCGATGTCCTACTCGTATCATTATTTATACGGGATCGACGTTACGGTCGTGCGCTATTTCACCGTGTACGGGCCATCGGGGCGGCCCGACATGAGCGTTTACCGCTTCATCAAGTGGATCGAGGAGGGGACCCCGCTCGAGGTCTTCGGCGACGGGTCGCAGAGCCGCGACTTCACCTATGTCGACGACATCGCCGAGGGGACGGTGCGGGCGCTGCGCCCGCTCGGGTTCGAGGTGATCAACCTCGGGGGGAGCGAGCCGCACCGGCTGGACGAGATGATCGGCCTGGTCGAGAAGTACACCGGGAAGAAGGCGCGGATCGACCACAAGCCCTTTCACAAGGCGGACATCATGGCCACCTGGGCCGACACCGGCAAGGCGGAGCGGCTTCTCGGGTGGAAAGCCACCGTAGGCCTGGAGGAGGGGATCCGCCGCTCCGTCGAGTGGTGGCGTTCCCGCAAATAGTGGACATCCACCTATTGCCGCAATCCTGGACATCCACACTTCAGCTCATTTGTGGACATCCACCCATTCGCGGTCAGCAAACCGTGGGTGTCCATGATTGGGAAGAGGGGATCCTGGACACGATTCTGGACATCCACCTATTTGAGGTCAGCAAATAGTGGATGTCCAGGATTCAGCCCATCTCACTCCAGGCGATTTCGGGGTAGTCGGGAGTGAAATGCTCCATGTCCCAGCGGGAGCGGAAGAGGCAGACGAGACGGTCCTGATGATCGCGCACGAGGGCGAACCCGAAACTCGGCCAGCGGACCTGCGCCAGCGCCTCCGCACTTCCCAGCGGCCAGCAGGCACACTCGTAGGGCAGAAAATCGACCGTGGTCGTAACCCCATACTCCTGAAGCAGACGGGACTGCATCACGTCGAACTGCAGCTTGCCCACGGCGCCCAGGATCGGTTCCCAGCGGGCGGCCTCGGGGTCGTGGTAGAGCTGCGCCACCCCCTCCTCGGCCAACTGCGCGATCCCCTTGCGGAACTGCTTGTTGCGGCTCATGTCAAGGCACCGCAGCACCGCGAAATGCTCCGGTGGAAAGCTCGGGATTCCCCCGTATTCGACCCCCGGCTCCGCGCTCAGGGTGTCCCCGATCACGAACATACCGGGGTTGACCACACCCACCACATCCCCTGCGAAGGCTTCTTCGAGCGTCTCCCTCTCCCGGGCAAACAGCCTGTGCATCCGCGTCATCCGGATCTTCTTGCCAAGGCGCGCGCTGTAGACCTGCATATCGCGCTCGAAGCGCCCGGAGCAGATGCGCAAAAAGGCCATGTTGTCCCGGTGGTTGGGGTCCATGTTCCCCTGGATCTTGAAGACGAAGGCTGAAAAACCGGCTTCGAGGGGATCCACCGGCCCCTGCCGGCCCGCGCGCGCCTGGGGCGGGGGCGCCAGCTTCACCAGTGCCTCCAGAAAGACTTCCACTCCGAAATCGTGCAGGGCGCTGCCGAAAAAGATCGGGGTCTGCTCCCCTTTCAGAAAACGCTCCCGGTTGAAAGAGGCGACCACCCCGCCCAGAAGTTCCAGGTCTTCCTTGAGCTGCCGGACATTGCCGGCGCCGGCGTCCCGCACAAATTCTTCGCTGTCGAGCGCCAATTCCTCCCCGGAACGGTACTCCCCCATGCGGAGATAGGGGATGAAGCGGCGCGACTCGAGTTCGGCCACCCCTCGGAAATCGGCCCCCAGCCCCACCGGCCAGTTTACCGGGCACGCAGAGATCCCCAGCACCCGCTCGATCGAGTCGAAGAGCTCCACCGGCTCAAGGCTCGGCTGGTCCATCTTATTGATGAAGGTGAGGATCGGGATGCGCCGCAGGCGGCAGACCTCGAACAGCTTCAGCGTCTGCGGCTCGATTCCCTTGGCCGCGTCAAGCACCATGACGGCGCAGTCAACGGCCGTCAGTGTCCGGTAGGTATCCTCACTGAAGTCCTGGTGCCCCGGGGTGTCGAGGAGGTTCAGCAGGCGCCCCTCATACTCGAACTGCAGCACGGTCGAGGTGATGCTGATCCCGCGCGCCTGCTCCATCGCCATCCAGTCGGATGTGGCGGCCTTGCGCTGCTTCTTGGGGCGGACCGACCCGGCCCGGTCGATGGCTCCGGCAAAGAGCAGCAGCTTCTCGGTCAGTGTCGTTTTCCCCGCATCGGGGTGGGAGATGATGGCGAAAGTGCGCCGTCGCAGGATCTCCTGGCGCCAGGCGCCCGGGACGTATTCCGTTTCGTTGACGACACCCGCGGTTTCCATGGAATTATGTTTCCGGCGCAAAAGGGGCAAAAGCAAGTAAATAAAGGTTGTAAGAATACATGGGTTTGCCCGGCGAGCAAAATTTTTTTCGGATACGCACCAGAACCCAGTGATAAATCCTGGACATCCACCAATTGCAGGAATACAAAAATTGGATGTCCAGGATTGATTAGGGCTTCCCATCTAAATCCTGGACATCCACGGATAGCGGGAGGGCAAAGAGTGGATGTCCAGGATTTATGGCTTCGGGAGGGGCTCTTTGGCCGGAGGGGGCGTGTCGGTCCGGTAGAGCCTGAAAAATTCGGGGCAGTCTTTTACCAGTGGGGTGCGCGCACTCAGGTCCCTCCCCTTCAGCCCCGCATAATCCTTTCCGTAACGGTAGGCGCGGTGGAGCATGTTGAAGGCGGGGCCTTCACCGCCGAGGAAGCAGCGCATATCGTCGGCTCCCACGACCGGGCTGACGTACTCCCAGACCACTTTCTTTTCGCGCGTGACCTCGAAGAGGTGCCCGTGGTTGGAGGAGGTCACCAGGGTGTTGCCGTTCGGGAGGCGCTGGGCCGCTCCCTGCCGGGCGGTGTAGAAGCTGTTGGAGACCGGAGCGGTGTACTCCCATTCGATCTCCCCGGTCACTGCGTTCACCTCCATGACGGCCGAGCGGTTCCCTTCCGGCCGCTCGCTGCCGTTGTCGAAAAGGAGGAAGCGGTTCTTCCCCAGGGAGGTGGCGTTGTGGTTGCCGAACACCTTCTGGTCGCCATTGTCGAGCCAACCCGGGGGCCTGCCCTGATCGTAAGCACTCGGGTTTCCCCAGCGATAGACCATCCGGCCGGTTTTGCGGTCGATGAGGTAGAACTCGCTGAAATTGCGTGAATTCAGCAGCAACTGGTCGGTTTCGGGAAGGTACTGCACCGAATTGAAGTGGGTCCAGTCATAGGAACCGGCGGCACCCGCCATGGTGTCGGGAATTGCGTAGTTGATGTCAAACCTGAAGGGTCCCGTCCCCACGTGATCCCACACGTGCCACTCCCAGACCGTCTCCCCGGCCGGGTTCACTTCACGCACGAAATCGACCCAGAAATCGGCGGTGATCTTTCCATTCGCGCCCGGCCCCGCCACGGGAATTTTTTTGGGATCGCGCCCCTTTTCGAGGAAAGCGTCGACGCTTCGCCGCTCCCAGGCAAGGATCAGGGTGTTGCCGTTCGGCATGCGGTCGAAGGTGTGGTGCTGCACGGCATCCTCGGTCATCAGCCGGTATTCCCAGATGACCTCACCATTCCAGTCAATCTCCTGCACGATCCCCCCCGCACCGCCGAAAGGGACCGGTGCGCCCTCGAGGATCCCCCCGCGCAGCAGGTTTCCGTTCTCGAGCAGAACCGCATAGCTCCCCGGGGCGTAATCCGTTTTCCAGGAATGCACCGCGTATCCCTCCATGTCTATGAGGTATACCGTCTTCCCCCCCATCGGCGAAAAGAGGGTATAGCCGTCGTAGGCCCCGACCCTATCATAAAGGAGGACCCCCGTGGGGCCGGTGATGGCTTCATAGGCCGACAGCGGCGCCGCAGCGAAAACGAGGCTGAAAAGGAAAAAGACGATCCGTCCCGATTTCATGTTTACTCCCCTTTTTTGGATCCCTGACTCCGACAGTTCGGGATATCCACCTATTGCTCTGCGTTTAAAATTTGCGGGTGTCCCCATTTCAGCACATTTTGTGAATGTCCACAATCTCTCAAATCCTGGACATCCACTATCTCGGGAAACACCCACCGACAAATCCTGGACACCTATCGATTTGGCAATCCGGAAGCATCCAATCGGTGGGCAACCCCGATCCCCAGGCAGATGTTTCATTTTGGCAAAAGAGTGGATGTCCACGATTTCATGAACTTTTTCTTGCTCATTCTGCCGGAGCTTCATTAGTTACTTTGAAAGGAGCGAACTATGGGATTGGCAAGAAGCCTGTATGTCAAAAAAGGGGAGGAAGGAGTGTATCACTGCACCACCCGGTGCGTGCGCCAGGCGTACCTGTGCGGACGGGACAGGGTGACCAACCGTGACCTGTCTCACCGCAGGGAGTGGATCGTCAACCGGTTGCGCTATCTCGCCGGCATTTTCGCGGTCGATGTCTGCAACCATGCAGTCCTGCATACGCACCAACACAATGTCCTGCGCACACGCCCCGATATCGTGGCCGGCTGGACCAGAGACGAGGTGGCCGATCGCTGGCTGACGCTCGCCCCCCCCAGGGGCAAGGCGGCGGGTGCCGAGGGCATGGATACCGCGAGAGCGTTCCTGCTGTCCTGGCCTGAACGGATCGAGGAGTTGCGCATGAGGCTTTGCGACCTCAGCTGGTTCATGAAATATCACAACGAACCTATCTCGCGCGCGGCCAACGCGGAGGACGGCACCAGGGGGAGGTTCTGGGAATCGCGCTATGAATGCCACCCGCTGCTTGACGAAGGCGCCATCATTTCCTGCATGGTGTATGTCGATCTGAATCCCATTCGCGCGGGAATAGCTTCGACCCCCGAAGCCAGCGACTTCACCGGAGTGCAGGAGCGCATCCGCCGCATGAAGCTAGGGATGGGACCGACGGGATCGCCCGGCCTCCTCGACGATGGGTCCAGCTACCTCTGCCCGATCGCCTCGAATCCCCTGCGCCGGGGGATCCTGAACATGACCGAAACCGAATATATCGAGTTGGTGGACGAGATGGGGCGCATGCTGCATCCGGACAAGCGCGGTTCCATCCCATCAGCAATGCGACCGATCCTGGAGCGTGTCGGCATCAAGCCGGACGAGTGGGTCGACACCATCTGCAGCTACGAATCGAGGTTTGGCCAGGCCGTGGGATCCGAACCCAGCCTCCGCAGTTACGCCGACCGGATCGGCAAGCGCTGGGTCCACGGCGTCCGTTCGGCCCGGAAATCGTTCAGGTCCTGAAAACAGCGGCCAGAGCGCCGACATCCTCGCCAAGCTGGTGGACATCCATCATTTAAGCCCAAAACGGGCCTTTGGTAGATGTCCAGGATTGTCTGAGCCACGGCCGGTCAGCCGAAAACGCAACCGAATCCCGGACACTGAATCCTGGACATCCACCATTTGCGTCCCCGGCTCTCTTCCGGTGGATGTCCAGGATTCCGCAGATGGGTGGGTGTCCAGGTTTCGGCGAATACGTGGGTGTCCAGGATTCAAAATGGTGGATGTCCAGGATTTTTTGGACTATGATCGGGGCGTTATCCGATCCGACCATAAGTAGTGATATCTCTGGAGAATGCGCCGTGCATTCGCTAGCAGGAGGAGACTCTGATGAGCCAGAAACATGCCGCGATATCGACTCCCGTCAAGGCGCCCGCCTACGCCTGGGTGGTCCTGTTTGCCCTCTACATGGCGACGCTGGCGGCGCCGCTGAACCTGTTCAAGCTGCCGCCGGTGATGACGACGATCCAGAAGGCGTTCAACCTGAGCATGAGCCAGTCGGGCGACCTGATGTCCATCTTTTCGATCATGGGCTTCGTGCTCGCCATCCCCGCCGGATTCATTCTGAAAAGGTTCGGGATCAAGCTGACGGGGCTGTTCGCGGTCGGGAGCGTCACCATCGGAGCCGCCTTCGGCGCCATGGCCGACACCGCCCGGATGCTCTTCGTCGGCCGGTTCATTGAAGGGGTGGGGATGGGCTTGATCATGGTGGCCGCGCCCCTGGCCATCAGCCTCTGGTTCCCCGCCGAAAAACGTGCCCTCCCCACGGGGCTCTGGGCCAGCAGTGTGGGAATCGGCAACATCGCCACCCTGGTCCTCGCTCCGTCGCTGGCCGTGGCACAGGGCTGGCGCGCCGTCTGGTGGGCGGGCGCCATCTTCTCGGCCGTTGCCTTCGTCCTGTTCGCCATCCTCTTCCGCCTCCCAAAGAAAGAGGAGATGCGGGAAGCCCCGCTCCCTCCGCCGACCGCCGGGGAACCGGAATCCCCCAGCCTGCTAAAAGGAATGGCCAACGTCAACTTCTGGATGATCAGCATCGCTTTCGGCGTCTACAACCTCGTCGTCATGGCGATGTGCTCCTTCCTCCCGGCGTTTCTCGAGTTGGAGCGCGGCTACTCGATTACGTTTGATCAGGGATTCATGATGAACGCCTCTTTCGTGACCGCTTTCATCATGCTGGCCTCCATCTTCTCCGGACCGGCGGGGGGCCATCTCTCCGACCGAATGGGGAAGCGCAAGGGGATCGTCGTGGCCTGCTTCATCCTGATGACCCTGACCTTCCTGATGCCCTTCACGGTCACCGGGTGGATGATCCCCGTCTACATGCTCCTGTTCGGGATCGTGGGGGGTCCGGTCGCCCCGATCCTGCTCGCCTCGGTGCCCGAGGTGGCCACGAAGCCCGCCTTCATCGGGATCGGAATGTCGGTGGCCGCCCTGGGCCAGAATATAGGGATGTACATCGGCCCCAGCCTCTTCAGCCGGATCCAGGAAGCCCAGGGGTGGGCGACCGCGGGCTACTGGATGATCCCCATCTGCATCGTCGGCCTCATCGCCGCCTGGAGGATCAAGGTTCGCTAGCCGGACGCAGGAGGTTCTCGCCCGTGGCGATGAAGTAGATATTTTCAGCGATATTGGTCAGGTGATCCCCGATCCGTTCCGAGTGGCGCCCCATCAGCAGGAGGCCGGTGCCACTCGGGACGCGGTCGGGGGATCGGCTCATGAAAAGCTGCAACTGGTTGAGAAAGTCGCCATAGAGCCGGTCGATCCCCTCGTCGCGGCGCCAGACGGCGACGGCGAGTCCGGAATCGAGTTCCTGGTAGGCGACAACCAGCTCCGAAAGCATGCCGAGGGCGATATCAAGCATCCCGCGAAGCAAGCGGATCAGCTCGACCGGTGTCTCGCCGTCGAGGCAATGCACCAGCTTCCCCATCCCCGCGGCATAATCGGCGATCCGCTCCAGTTCGGCGGCGATTCTCAGCACCGACACCGTCATGCGCAGGTCTGTGGCCATGGGCTGGCGCGTGGCCAGGAGCCTGACGGTGAGGGCATCCACCTCCATCTCGAGCTCATCGACCCCCTGGTCTTCCGAAACCAGTCTCGCGGCCAGGCCCGCGTCCCCCGACTCGATCACACCCACGGCCGTCTCGAGCTGCCCCTTGGTGCGTCGAGCCATCTCCAGAACCGCTGCGTTGAGCTCCCTGATTTCCGCCTCATAGGTTTTTACGGTATGTTCCATATGCATGATCCTCCCCCCCCAGCATTGCCGGCCCCTCCCGCCCCCGTCCAACTCAAATCCTGGACACCCACCATTTCCACATTCCTCTATCGTGGACATCCACCATTTGGTGCCCCTTCCAAACCCAAGGAACAAATCCTGGGCAAATCCTGGACATCCGCTGATTGGGTGAAAGTGTGGATGTCCAGGATTGCGGTCCTTTGAGGCAATGGGTGGATGTCCAGGATTTCATCTCCGATTGGTGGATGTCCAGGATTGGTCACCGGGAGCTCCCGGGACCTTGCCGGGCTAGCCGAAGCGGCCGGTGATGTAGTCCTCCGTCAGCGGGTGGAGCGGGTTGGTGAAGACGATTTCGGTCCGCCCCACCTCGATCAGGTCCCCGAGATGAAAATAGGCCGTGCGCTGGGACACCCGCGAAGCCTGCTGCATCGAGTGGGTCACGATGACGATGGAGTAACTGGCCCGCAGCTCGTCGATCAGGTTCTCGATGTGGGCGGTGGCGATCGGGTCGAGGGCCGAGCAGGGCTCGTCCATCAGGATGATCTCGGGCTCCACGGCCAGGGCGCGCGCGATGCAGAGCCGCTGCTGCTGCCCCCCCGAAAGGGCCGTCCCCGGCTGACCGAGCCGGTCCTTCACCTCTTCCCAGAGCCCCGACCGCCGGAGCGAGCGCTCGACGATCCCGTCCAGTTCGCATCGGTCCCGGGCCAGGCCGTGGATCTTCGGCCCGTAGGCCACGTTGTGCCAGATCGATTTCGGGAAGGGGTTCGGCTTCTGGAACACCATCCCCACCTGCGCCCGCAGAGGGACCACGTCCACGCTTCTGTCGTAGATGTCCGCGCCGTCGAGCCGGATGTCGCCCGTCACCCGGCACCCCTCGATCGGGTCGTTCATCCGGTTCAGGCAGCGGATGAAGGTCGACTTGCCGCAGCCCGAGGGCCCGATCAGGGCGAGGACCTCGTTCTTGGCGATGTCGAGCGAAACCCCGCGGACGGCATGCTTCTCCGCATAGTGGACGTCGACGTCGCGGCACGTCATTCGCGGATCCGCGACCAGGGGGGACCCGACCGTCCTCCGATCTTCCCTGCCGATGCGGCGGGCCCCGGCCGCCAGGACCGGAGCCGCGCCGCTTTCACTCTGCGACATGGTTCTCCCCACCGCGTATCACTTGAACTGAATGGGCGTCAACTCTTTCACCGCCCTGGCCACGGCCTTCCTCTCGGCGTCCGGCATCGGGATCAGCCCCTTGTCGGACAAGTAGCCATCGGGCCCCCAGGCCTTTTCGCTCGTGAACTCCGCGAGGTATTCCTTCATCCCCGGGATCACGGCGACGTGCGCCTTCTTCACGTAGAAGTAGAGGGGGCGCGAAAGCCCGTAGCTGCCGGCGGCGATCGCCTCGAACGTCGGCTGGACGCCGTCGACGAACGATCCCTGGAGCTTGTCGCTGTTCTGGTCCAGGAAGCTGAACCCGAAGATCCCCAGGGCGTTCGCGTTAGCCTGGAGCTTCTGCACGATCAGGTTGTCGTTCTCCCCCGCCTCGACGTAGGCCCCGTCCTCGCGGATGTTGTGGGCGATGGCGGTGAATGCCTTTTCATCTTTGGCCCTGAGGTCGGCCAGCGACTGGAATTTCCTGGCGCCCGATTCCATGGCCAGCTCCACGAAGGCGTCGCGCGTTCCCGAGGTCGGCGGCGGCCCGAGCACCTCGATCCTGACGGCGGGGAGCGAGGGGTTGACGTCGCTCCAGGTTCTGTTCGGGTTGGGGACAAGCCTGCCCGAGGCGTCCGGGATCTGCTTGGCCAGCGCCGTGAAGATGTCCTTTGCCGATAGGCGCAGCGCCGCCGTCTTCTTCGAGTTGGCCAGCACGATCCCGTCGTAACCGATCTTCACCTCGATGATGTCCTTCACCCCGTTTTTCGCGCAGGTCGCGCCTTCCGACGACTTGATGGCGCGCGAGGCGTTAGTGATGTCCGGGTGCTCCACCCCCACGCCGGAGCAGAAGAGCTTGAATCCTCCCCCCGATCCGGTCGACTCGATCTTGGGGGTCTTGAAGCGGGTGGTTTTGCCATACTGCTCCGCCACCACCGTGGCGAACGGGTAGACGGTCGAGGAGCCGACGATGTTGATGTGATCCCGCCCCGACTGGCCGAAACCCGAGGGGATATTGGCCGCGAGCAGGGCGGCCAGTGAAACAATGGTTATTTTCGACATGTACTCTTCTCCTTGAGAATGAACACTCAATAACGCCTTTCGAACTTCCTCCGGAGCAGCACGGCCGCCGCATTCATCAGGATGAGGAACGCCAGGAGCACCATGATCGCGGCCGAAGTCCGTTCGGTGAAGGCGCGTTCGGGGCTGTCGGCCCAGAGGAAAATCTGGACCGGCAGCACGGTGGACGGATCGGTCAATCCGCCGGGTACATCGACGATGAAGGCGACCATGCCGATCATCAGCAGAGGGGCGGTTTCCCCCAGCGCCTGGCCCATCCCGATGATGGCCCCGGTGAGCATGCCGGGCATGGCAAGGGGCAGCACGTGGTGCAGCACCATCTGCATCTTGGAGGCGCCCACGCCCAGCGCCGCCTCGCGGATCGACGGGGGGACCGCCTTCAGGCTGGCGCGCCCGGCGATGATGATGGTGGGAAGCGTCATCAGGGCCAGCACCAGACCGCCGACCAGCGGGACGGAACGCGGGAGCCCCATGAAGTTGATGAACACGGCCAGACCCAGGAGCCCGAAGACGATCGAGGGGACGGCCGCGAGGTTGTTGATGTTGACCTCGATGAGACTCGTCCAGTGGTTCCTGGGCGCGAATTCTTCGAGGTAGACGGCCGCGGCGATCCCCACCGGGAAGGAGAGCAGGAGCGTGAGCCCGAGGGCGTAGAGCGACCCCATGACCGCTCCCCGGATGCCGGCCAGTTCCGGCTCGCGGGAATCGCCGTTGAGGAAGAAGGCGGAGTTGAAGCGTTTCGCGATCCTCCCCTTCATCTCGAGCCGCTCGATCCACCCGAGCTGACGGTCGCTCGTGCGCCGCTCCGTCTCGGGGAGCCGGCGATCGTAAACCCCCTTCACCAGCATGTCCACGTCGTCGTCGGCCGGCACCCAGACCGCCGCCGTCCGGCCGATGAGGTCGGGGGACTGGAGCACCATGCGCCGCAGCTGGAAGGCGGCGCCCGAACTGGCCAGGGCGTAGAGCTCGCGCAGCTCGCCGCGGCCCGTCACGTCGGGGAACATCCCCCGCAGCGAGCGCTTGACCAGGGCGCCGTAGTCGCCCGCCCCGGGATCGCCCGCGTCGATGGCCCCCGGGTCGAAGAAAACCTCGAGCCGGAGGAACGTCTGCCGGAAGGCCCCGATGCCGCTCTGGAAGATGGAGATGAAGAGGACCGAAAGAAAGAGGAGGCTCAGGCAGACCGCGGCGACGCCGTACAGGCGGAACCGCCGCTCGGCGGCGTGCCGCCGCGCGAGCCCCCGCCGCACGATGTCCATGGCCCGGCCGCCCGCGATCGCTTTTCCTTCCGTCAGGTTATTCATGCCGCTCCTCCGATTCGCGACCGCCGCAGGGCGCGGTCGCGTTCTTCACCCGAAAGCGCGCTCCCCTCCATCCGCCGGCCGGCCGTGGCGCCGCAGGCGCGTTCCAGGAGCCGCACGAAATCGCCTTGAGACCTCCACCATCGGGCCACAAAAGAGTCGCGCCAGCGGGAGAGCCGCGCCCTCACGTTGGCCCCGCCTGCGGGGGCGGGATTGCTCCGGCTATTCATACTGCTCCCTGTATTTCCGGACCACGGAGAGCGCGATCACGTTGAGACAGAGGGTGGCCACGAAAAGGACCAGGCCCAGGGCGAAGGCCGCCAGGGTCTTGGGGCTGTCGAATTCCTGGTCCCCGACCAGCAGGGTGACCATCTGGACCGTCACCGTCGTCACCGCCTTGAGCGGGTTGGCCGTCAGGTTGGCCGCCAGTCCGGCCGCCATCACCACGATCATGGTTTCGCCGATGGCCCGGGAAACCGCCAGGAGGATGCTCCCGACGATGCCCGGGAGGGCGGCGGGAAGCACCACCTTCCGGATCGTTTCGCTCGGCGTGGAACCGAGGGCGCAGGCGCCGTCGCGCAACGAGCGCGGCACGGCGTGGATCACGTCGTCCGAGAGGGAGGAGACGAAGGGGATGATCATGACGCCCATGACGAGGCCGGCGGCCAGGGCGCTTTCGCTCGAAACGTCCAGGCCCAACGCCCCCCCCGCCCTGCGGATGGCGGGGGCGACGGTCAGGGCGGCGAAGAAACCGTAGACCACCGTCGGGATCCCGGCCAGGATCTCCATGCACGGCTTGACCGTCGACCGCACCCGGGCCGCAGCGTATTCGGAAAGGTAGACGGCCGCCAGGAGGCCGATCGGGATCGCCACCGCCATGGCGATGGCCGAGATCATGAGGGTGCCGGCAAATACGGGGACGGCGCCGAAGGCGCCCGAGGATCCGACCTGGTCGGAGCGGATGGCCGTCTGGGGGCTCCACTGGAGCCCGAACAGGAACCGGGTCACGGGGACGGCCTGAAAAAACCGCACGGCTTCGAACAGGACCGACAGCACGATCCCCACCGTCGTGAAGACGGCGACCGAAGAGCAGACGACGAGAAGGCCGCTTATCACCCGTTCCACGGCGTTGCGCGCCCTCAGCCTGGGGGTGATGGTTTTGCGTACCAGGAGGATGGCCCCGATGGCCAGGGCGAGCGCGCAGACCGTGAGCGCCATCCGGCTGATCGACTGCAGGCGCAGGTAATGGTCGGCCGCCGCGCGCATATCGGCATCGACGGCTCCCGACACGATGTTGCCCGAGGCGAGGTTCTTGATGTCGTTGACCGCCAGGTCGAGCCTGCTCTCCGGGAGCGTGCGAACCGACTCGGGAAGCCCGGAAACGACCAGGCTCGTGACGACCCTCTCCTCCGACACCTGCCAGAGGGCAAAGAGCAGAAGGGCCGGAATCCCGCACGCCAGCGCCGCGAGCGCGCCGTAGTAGGCGGGCCGCGAATGCAGCCTCACGGCTCTCACCCCCCCACCGGCGACGGTGTGGGAGCGCCGGAGCCCCACCCAGTAGCCCGCAGACGAAAGCGCGAGGATCGCGATAAAAATCAATCCGGGTGACATCAGATCGGACCCTGTCCTTTCATTCCTTCCCTCACGATTGAATGAATACCTTTTCTTTGTTAGGGATCGTTTGCGGTTGTGTGAAATTCCGGTTAAGGATCGCCTCCGCTCTCGGGCGCCTCACCCGCGGAGTCTGCCGGGCCGTCATCGGGGCAGAAGTTACCGGAGAATTATGGACATCCACCTTTTGTGGAAATCCCGGAGAAATATCCTGGACATCCACCATTTGTGAAAATCAGTGGATGTCCAGGATTTGCAAATTGGTGGACGCCCTCGATTCTGGGTTCATCGACGCGCCGGATTCGCTGCCCGGGGAACTACCAGGCGGACTCCCCGCCCCTGGTCCTGTATCCACCTGCCCGGTCGTTCTCAGGGTAGCGAGAGCAGAACCGTGCGGGCGTCCGGGCCCGTCCCGGCAGCGCAATCCTGCGTAACACCTTTGGCCCGGCGGGTGCCTGCGGTCCGCCCCGGGCCCTGCGGGTTGTCGCCCAAATGAAGTTTTCATGAAATCGGGGTGGCCCGGTTGATTCGGACCGAGGGCGCGCTTAACTTGAAAGTGGAACCGGAAAAGGGGGGGGTGTGGCCAAAAAGAGTATTCTGTTCATTTGCCGGCACAACAGCGGCCGGAGCCAAATGGCGGAAGGCTATGTCCGGCGCTTCGCAGGGGACCGGTGGGAGGCGTCAAGCGCCGGGTTCGAGCCCGCCGAAAAGGTCAACCCGCTGGTTGTCGAGGCGATGCAGGAGGAGGGGATCGACCTGTCAGGCAAGACGCCCCGGAGCGCCTTCGAACTGTTCCGCCGGGGCGCCTTGTTCGACATCGTCGTCACCGTGTGTGACGACTCCGAGTCTCAATGCCCTGTTTACCCCGGAATCACCCGGCGGGTACATCACCCATTCCCGGACCCCGCCGCCGCGAGCGGGTCGCACGGGGAGCGCCTGGTCACCGTGCGCGCCATCAGGGACGCCATCAAGGAATGGATCCTCGGCCCGGACAGCCCGCTTGCCGACCAATCACCTCAGACGGGAAAACCCGATTCGGACCGGAAACCTTGACCGTAGCCACCGCTAGTGGCATTCCCGTTCCCCCCCCAATCATGGACATCCGCCGATTGTGAATCCCGGAATCAAATCCTGGACATCCACTTTTTGTGAAAGCGGTGGGTGTCCATCATTGCAAAACTGGTGGGTGTCCATGATTGGGGCTTCATCGGAACGCCGGATTCCGGGCAATTCGATATGGGAATCAGGGATCCCCTTCTGTTCTCTTTTAGGGTGCCCTCAAATGCGAGTCTGGGCCCTTGCGTGGGATCCTCCCGCTACCTCACGGTGGGCTGATGTATAATGATTTCCTTGGGATTCGGCGGGAGAGGATGAAAAAGCTCGCGGCACGCAACAAGCGGAAAAGACTCTGGCCCTGGGTGGCCACCGCGGCGCTCTGCGCGGTTGGGCTGGCAGCGGCCCTCGTACCCGGGAAGAAGCCCCAGGCATCCGCCTCCGTTTCCTACCGGCTTGCCGCCCGCCATCCCCACGATCCCGCCGCCTTCACCCAGGGGCTCGTTTACCTCGACGGATCGCTCTACGAAAGCACTGGGCAGTATGGGGAGTCGATGCTGCGCATGGTGGAGATCGCCACGGGAAGGGTGCTCAGGAAAAAAGCCCTCGGGCGCGAGTACTTCGCCGAGGGACTCGCCGAGCGGGCGGGGAGGCTCTACCAGCTGACATGGCGCGAAAAGACCGGTTTCATCTACGAAACGAGGGATTTCAGTCGTGTCGGAAGCTTCGCTTACGAAGGGGAGGGGTGGGGGCTCGCCCACGATGGCCGCAGCCTCGTGATGAGCGACGGGAGTTCCACCCTCGCCTTCCTGGACCCGAAAACGCTCAAGGCGGTGCGGCGCCTGCCGGTGCTCTACCGCGGCATCCCCGTCGATCGGCTGAACGAACTCGAATATGTGCGGGGGGAGATCTGGGCCAATGTCTGGTTGACCGACCGGATCGCACGGATCGATCCCGCCACCGGATTCGTCACGGGATGGCTCGACCTTTCGGCCCTGTACCCCCAACACGATCGAACCCCCGAGGCCGACGTGATGAACGGCCTGGCCTTTGACGAGGCCGAAAACCGGCTTTTCGTTACCGGCAAATACTGGCCTTGGCTGTTCGAACTCTCTCTCAACTTTTAGTTTGCCAACCAATGGCTCGGGATTCGGGGCCGCCATAACTGGGGTTCCGTCCGGCCCGCGGAGCGGCCGCTGACGGGAAGCGGGCGGCCACGAACAATTCGAGCTCCGAAACATCCGTCGGCCCGACTCCCTGCCCCCTGAAGCGGATAATTCACGGCGCTTCATCGCGGAATACGCAGCCGGGTGGAACTCCGTAGATTTGGCGGATGGCGCCGACGCAGCCGACGATTCCCGGATGACCCGGGTGAGACATTCACGGGCCTGGGGCCGCGGCGCGGGAAGGGATGTTCAAAAAAAGACAGTTTTTCCTGTGAGCCTCGCTTGTTTCGGCTTACAATGCCGCGTCAAAAATTTTCACGCATGCGGCCTTCGGCACAGCCGCCCATCCAGTGGAGAACGGGAGAGGTTTATGAAGAAGAACGGAAAAGAGATCGTCATCAACGGTATCCGCGTCGACAAGAGCGTCTTCAGGAAAGTGGCGCTGCGCCCCTGCGGGCCCGATTGCCTTGCCGACTGCTGCTCGGGCGGCGTCTGGATGACGGATGACGAGCCTCCCCGCATCATGAAATGGGCCAAGACCATCAAGCGCCATCTGCCCAAGGACCGGCACGACGAAACGCAATGGTTCGTGACGCGCAAGTCCAAGGACACGCCGAGCGGAATCGAGACCGGAACCAACACGGTCGAAGACCCGGAGCGGGAGGACGAGACCTGCTGCATCTTCCTCCGGACCGACCGCAAATGCGCACTGCAGGTGATTTCGCGAGACCGGAAACTAGGGTGGCCCGGCATCAAGCCTTTTTATTGCTCCATCTATCCTCTCTACCTGGAGAACGATGTCTTCTCCATCGACGAGACCACCGAACTGGACGAAGAGACGGCCCTCTGCCGCCATAAGGCGGATGAAAAGCGCCCGATGTTCGAGATCTACCGGGACGAGGCCATCCTGATCCTGGGAAAGAAGGGGTACGGGGAGTTGAAACGCATCGCCGCCGGGACGAACGGGACCCGGGCGACATCGCAGGTCGTCGCTAAAGCCCCGGCCGCGAAAAAGCAGACGTTAAAGGGAGCGAAGGAAACCGGCAGGAAGGGGACGGAAAAGAAAGTTGTGGCAAACGCGGCCCCGGCAAAGCAGGCGGCCAGCATGAAGGCCGCCGCGGGATCCACCCCCGCCAAGAAGGCCCCAAAAACCGGAGGGAAGAAAACACCTGCCAGGAAGGCCCCAACTAAAAGGAAGTAGACCTCAATCGTGGACATCCACTATTTGGTGAAATCCTGGACATCCACGCATTGAACGCGGAAGGAACGTGGGTGGACATCCGCCATTTTCCGGCGGGCCGACAATTGGTGGATGTCCACGATTGGGGCGGCCCAGGCCGATTGGTGGATGTCCGCGATTCGCGGTCGGGTCGTCGCGGTCAGTCACCGATCGATTTCGCCAGTTTCTGCGCCGCGATGTGGATCAGGTCCCAGGCGGTGTTGAAGGGGGGCGAATAGGCGAAATCCTGGTACCCGATGTCCGCCAGCGTCATCCCCGCAGCCAGGGCGACCGAAAGGGCGTTCACCCTCTCCACGGCCCCTCGTGCTCCGACGGCCTGGGCCCCCAGGAGCTTTCCCGTCGGCCGGTCGGCCACCAGTTTCAGCCCCAGCTTCTTCTCCCCCGGCATGGCGGCCACGATGGCGTTTCCCCAGATGAGCACGCTTTCGGGATGGTATCCCGCTTCGGCCGCCTCAGCTTCATCGAGCCCTGTCGCCGCCACCTCAAGATCGAAGACCTTGAAGCAGCGCGCACCGACCACCCCGGGAAACACCATCTCGCCGCCGCCTATGTTTATTCCGGCCACGCGCCCCTGCTTGTTGGCGATATCGCCGAGCGGGATGTGAGTCCATTTGCGGCTGATGCGGTGGTAGACCTCCGCGCAGTCCCCGACAGCGTAAATCGCCTCCTCCGAGGTCCGCTGGGAAAAATTGACCCCGATGGCGCCCGATTGGCCGAGCCTCAGCCCGGCCGACGCGGCGAGGGCGGAATCGGGTTTCACCCCTATGGCGATCAGGATGAAGTCGGCTTCCAGCGGGCCGCCGTTCGAATGGAGCCGAAGCGCATAGTCGGCCCCCTTCTCGATCGATTGGAGCCCGGTGTCGGGGCGGAATGTCACGCCCTGGCGCGCGAGTTCCTCCTCGATCATGGTGGAGAGTTCCGGATCCCACATGGCCGCGGTGCGCGGGGCCAGATCGATCATCTCCGTTTCGATGCCATGCCCGCGCAGGGCCTCGCACATTTCGAGACCGATAAAGCCGGCGCCCACCACGAGCGCCTTCCGGCATTCCTTCTCCCGGATGTAGGTCTTGAGGGCCACCGCGTCGGGGAGGGTTTTGAGCGTGAAAACCCCTTCGAGGTCCACCCCGGGGACTTTCGGGACGATGGGGACCGTGCCGGTCGCCAGGACCAGGATGTCGTAGGGAACCATGATCCCGTCCTGGAGCCGGACAACCCCCTGCCTCCGGTCCACTTCCTCCACACGCATCTCCAGGCGCACGTCCACTCCAGATTCGCGGAACTTTTCCGGGGTCCGGGCGATGAGCTTCCTTTCGTCCTTGATGAGGTCCTGGATGTAGTAGGGCATGGGGCAGGCGGCGGTGGACACATGGGGTCCCTTCTCGATCATGGTTATCCCCAGCGACGGATCCCGCCGGCGCGCCTCCGCGGCAACTGAGGCTCCCCCGGCCCCCCCCCCGACAATGACAAGGTTTCGGCTCATAGACGCACCCTCGAGAGATCTGTTTACAGGCAGGTTCCGGACTTCATTGTAAACCAAAAGCCCATTGTGGACATCCACCAAATGAGGCGGCAGGGGGGGCGCGGGATCAGAAATCATGGACACCCACCTATTGTGGAGGGAGTGGACATCCACCTTTCAGCCTTGGGGACCAGGGGATGGCCGCACGCGTCATCGAGTGCGGGAATCCAGGGAGTCCCAGAGGGTGTAGGCGTCGAGCAGTTCCTGATGCAGGATCTCCTTCCGTTCGAGCACCCGGGCGATTTCGTCGGGGGTCTCAAGGTAGAAATCAGCGGCGGCGATCCGGGCGTCGATCCCCTCCTGTTCCGCCTCCAGCTCCTCGATCCGTCCCGGGAGGAGGTCATACTCCCGCTGCTCCATGTAGGAGAGCTTCCGGCGCGCGCTCTTCCGTTCCACCTCCTCGCCGCGAGGGGCGGAGGCGCGGGGCTTCGGCGCGAGCTTTTCCTTCGCTTCTGCGGCGGCCTTCCGTTCGGCCCATGCCGCGTACCCGCCGATGTGCTCCTCGACGCGGCCGCCCGGCTCGAACACCAGCATGCTGGTGACGACATTTTCCAGGAAGGCGCGGTCGTGGCTGACCAGAAGGATCGTGCCGGGAAAATCGACCAGCCGCGCCTCGAGCAGCTCCAGGGTCTCCAGGTCGAGATCGTTGGTCGGCTCGTCCAGCACCAGCACGTTGGCCGGGCGCGTAAAGAGCCTCGCCAGCAGGAGGCGGTTGCGCTCCCCCCCCGAGAGCGCCTTCACGGGTGAGCGGGCGCGCTCGGGCGCGAAGAGGAAATCGCGCAGGTAGCCGTTGATGTGGCGGGACCGGCCGTTGATGGTTACGACTTCGTTCCCCGCCCCCACCGTTTCCAGCACGGTCTTTTCAGGGTCGAGTTGCTCCCGCTGCTGGTCGTAGTAGGCGGGCTGAACATTGGTGCCGACCCGGATGGAGCCCGAGTCGGGGGCCAGTTCGCCCAGCAGCAGCCGCAGGAGCGTGGTCTTGCCCGCCCCGTTCGGGCCGAGAAGGCCGATCCGGTCTCCCCGCATGATCCGGATTGAAAAGTCACGAATCACAAATTGTGGACATCCACCTTTTGGCCCCGACGATTGGTGGGTGTCCATGATTGGGCCCGCCTCGGGCAAAGAGTGGATGTCCACGATTTTGCCGGGGAAGGATTTGGAGACGTGGTCGGCTTCGTAAACGAGGCGGCCGGAGGGATCGGCCGCCTGAAGTTCGAGCCGGGCGGTTCCCGTGCGCTCGCGGCGGGCGGCGCGCTCGGCCCGCATGGCCATCAGGGCGCGCACTCTCCCCTCGTTCCGGGTCCGCCGGGCTTTGACCCCGCGGCGGAGCCATGTCTCCTCCTCCTCGAGCCGTCGGTCGAATTTTGCCCTCCCGAGCGCCTCGTTGGCCAGCCACTCCTCCTTCCGGCGCAGGAATTCGCCGTAGCCGCACTCCCACGAAGTGAGCCGCCCCCGGTCGAGCTCCACGATCCGGCTGGCCAGCCGCCGCAGGAATTCCCGATCGTGGGTGACAGTCACCACCGTCCCCGCATATTCCACCAGGAAGCTTTCGAGCCAGGCGATCGCGCCTATATCGAGGTGGTTGGTCGGTTCGTCCAGCAGGAGGAGCTCCGGCTGGGCCACCAGCGCCCTGGCAAGCAGCACCCGGCGGCGCCAGCCTCCCGAGAGGGTGTCCACGATCGCGTCGGGGGGGAGTTCCAGGCGGGAAAGGATCGTCTCCACCCGCTGCTCGAGCCGCCACCCGTCCCTTTCCTCCAGCTCCTGGTGGAGCCGCCCCAGCCGGTCAAGCAGCGCCGCGTCCGTGCTCTCCGAGACCCGGACGGCGGCGTGATGGTACTCGGCCGCCAGGCGCCCGAGATCCCCGAGTCCATCAGCGACGGCGTCGAAAACGGGACGGTCGTCCCCGAGGGCCGCGTCCTGGTTCAGCAGGGCCGTCCGCATGGAGGGCTGCCGGTAGACCGACCCGGAATCGGGCTCCAGGGAGCCGCCCAGGATCGCGAGCAGCGTCGACTTCCCGGTCCCGTTCCGTCCCAGGATGCAGACCCTTTCCCCCTCCTCGATCTGAAGCGCTGCACTATCCAGCAGCGGCAGGGAGCCGTAGGCAATCGATATTCTGTCCAGCGTGACCAGTGCCATCCCCAAACAGTACCATGAAGCCCCGAACGCGGCTGTTTTCTTCTTCCCCGATATTCCGTAAAATCCTCCATTGACCCGGATTGTGCCGGGGGCGCGGCTCGAGGTGTGGAAACGCGGCACGGATGCCTCCAGGGTGCCTGCGCGGCGGGATCCGCACGCTTCGCCTGGGCCCGGTAAAAAATTCAGTCGAAAGGGGAAAAGCGTGGAAACGAAGGGCCGCACCCGAATCGTTCTGGCCATGGCCCTCTGCCTGGGCGCGGGGGTGATTTCCGGCATCCTCCTGGGACAGCACCATGGGGAGCCCTGGGCGGTGTCCACGGTCACGGAGCGCTGCGGCGACGCTGAATCGGGCAGCTGCGGGGAGGTGGCGCAAAGCGCCTGGTCCGCCTTCGCCGGGATCCCGCTCGCAGCGCTGGGGCTCGCCTTCTACACCTCCCTGGCGCTTCTCGCTCCCCTGGCCCTCTTCGCCCCGGCAGGGCTCCGGAAAGCCCTGATCGGCTCCATCCTCATCCCCTGCCTCCTTGTCGGGCTGGCGTTCGACCTCCTTCTCCTCATGCTGCAGGCGTTCGTCCTCCACGCATGGTGCGCCTTCTGCATCGCCACCTACCTCCTCGGCCTGGCCGCCCTCCTGGTTCTTCTCCCCTTCCGCGGGAACCCGAGGCGACTATTCGCCCGGTTCGCGCCGCCGGAGGGGAAACTCGCCCTGGCCGGGTGGGCGCTGGCCGTGGTGGCGGTCGCCCTCGCCGTCGGCTCCTTCAACTGGATGCTGGAGAGCCGGGCCGACGCGCGTGAAGGTTCGCTCCTCGGCTCCTCAGCCGATGGGCAGAACTCGGAAGACGGGGACCCCGACGATCCCTCCTACTGGCAGAAGCGGGCGCGCCGCCTGGAGGGCATTCTCGACGACCCGCGCCGGACGGAGGCCTACTGGTCGGAAAAGGCGCTGAGGGAATTCGACGAGGCACGAGCGGAGGAGATCGATCTTACCGGCATCCCGGGCGAAGGGGATGAAGGTGCGCCGGTCACCGTGGTGGAATACTCCGATTTCCTCTGCCCCTACTGCCGTCAGCTCTCCACGGCGCTTTTGCGTTACGTTCCGGAATCGAAGGGGAAGGTGAGGGTGTACTTCAAGAACTACCCGCTCGACCGCGAGTGCAACCCCGTCCTCTCCCGCTCGACCCATCCCGGCGCCTGCCGGCTCGCCCTGGGCGCTGTCTGTGCCCGCCGGCAGGAAAGGTTTTCAGCCTACCAAGACCGGGCGTTCGAAGCCGGGATCGACGACCCGCAGATGGACGATGTGGTGAAGATCGGGCGCAAAGCGGGGCTCGACCTCCGCGCCTTCCGGCGCTGCCTCGAGGACCCCGGGGCCCGGGCGGCGCTCGACGCGGAGGTGGCCGAGGCCAACCGCCTCGGTGTCGACTCCACCCCCTCGGTCTACGTCAACGGAAAGCCGCTCGAGCGGGTCAATGACTTTCTGAAGGTCGTCGACCGGGAGGCGCGCAGGCAGGGGTTCTCCCCGGTACCGTAGCCGTCGGCTGGCACGGCGACTGGAAAGGTCAGGCGTTCCCCTCGAGCCCGATCTCGCGCGCCACGGACCGCATCCCCAGGATGGCGTCGGTAATAAGACCGGTGAGATCGGTGCCGAGGAGCTCCGCCCCCTTCTCGATCACCCCGCGGTTCACCCCGGCCGCGAAGCGCTTGTCCTTCCACTTCTTCTTTACGCTCGGCGCCTCCATGTCGAGGATGCTTCTGGACGGCCGGACCAGGGCCGAGGTGGCGACCAGGCCCGTGAGTTCGTCGACGGCATAGAGCGTCTTCTCGAGCGGGCTCAAGGGCTCGACTTCGGAGCAGATGCCCCAGCCGTGGCTTACCACGGCGCGCACGTATTCCTCCGGCCACCCCGCCTCCCGCAGGATCCGGGCGCTCCTGCGGCAGTGCTCCTCGGGGTAGCGCTCGTAATCCAGGTCATGAACCAGGCCGATGATGCCCCACATCTCCTCGTCCTCTCCCCGTTTGCGCGCCATATGCCGCATCACCGCCTCCACGGCCAGAGCGTGCCGGCGGAGGCTTTCGCTTTCGTTGTACCGGCAGAGAAGGCCCCAGGCCTCCCGCCGTGTCGGAATATGCGTGTCCATATCCGGGAGTATACGCATCCTGCAGCCCGGCGCAACCACCCAATTGTGAGATCCAATTGTGGACATCCACTCATTAAACAAATCATGGACACCCACGGATTGGGTAGCCGAATTTGTGGACACCCACCAAACGAGCAAAATGGTGGATGTCCACAATTGGATCTCCAGGATTGGATCCGGGCCGGAGAATGGGTGAATGGTGGATGTCCATGATTTGTTCGCATGGTAGTCTTTATGCGGGAACCAGCAGGGCCGGGCGACGGGATGCCCGTGCCTTTCAGTTGGTGGATGTCCATGATTGAATCAGTTGGTGGGTGTCCATGATTGGATGGGGCAGACAAGGAAGGGATATGGAGCAGAAAAACACGCCGATTCCGGAAATTCAGTGCGACAAATACAGGCTGGCTAACGGTCTGGAGGTGATGCTCGTTGAGGATCACCGACTCCCCCTGACCGCGGTCAACATCTGGTACCACGTGGGACCGGCCGACGAGCGGCCGGGGCTGCGGGGGTTCGCCCACCTGTTCGAGCACATGATGTTCGAGGGCTCCGGATATGTCGGGGAGAAGGCCCACTTCCTCCACCTGGAATCCGCCGGGGCCAGCACCATCAACGGCACCACCGACTTCGACCGGACCAACTTTTACGAAACGCTCCCCTCCAACCAGCTGGAAATGGCACTCTGGCTCGAAAGCGACCGGATGGGGTTCCTTCTCGAAGTCCTCGACAGCCGGAAACTCGAGACACAGCGCGATGTCGTCCGCAACGAGCGGAGGCAGGTGGTGGAAAACTCCCCCTACGGTTTGGTGCAGGAGGCGATCTTCCACCAGCTCTTCCCCCAGAACCACCCGTACTACGCCTCCATCATGGGGTCGCACGCCGACATCGAGGCCGCCCGCCTCGCCGACGTGAGGAAGTTCTTTCAGCGCTATTACGCCCCCAACAACTCAAGCCTCGTGATCGCGGGGGACATCGACCCGGCGAACACCCGCTCCCTGGTGGAGCGCTATTTCGGGCCGATCCCGGCAGGAAAGCCGGTGTCCCGCGCCCCGGTAGACACCCCGCAGATCCGGGAGGAAAGACGGGTGGTCGTCGAGGACCAGGTCGAGTTGCCCCGGGTGTACCTTGCCTGGATCACCGATCCCATTTTCACCCAGGCGGACGCCGAGTGCGACCTGGTCGCCAGGATCCTGGGGGGAGGGCGGTCGAGCCGCCTCTACCGGAAACTGGTATATGAACAGCGCCTGGCGCAGGACGTGAGCGCTGCGCAGGCGTCGATGGCCCTGGGGTCTGTCTTCGCCATCGAGGCGACGGCCAAGCCGGGGGTGGACCCGGAGCGGCTGGAGGCGGCGCTGCGCCGGGAACTGGAGCTCTTCCAAAAAGAGGGACCTGAGGACGAGGAACTGGAAAGGGCACGCAACATCATGGAATCGGGCGTCATCCGTTCGCTCGAAAACCTGGGTGGGCTCGCCGACCGGCTGAATCTCTACAACCATTACACGGGAACTCCCGGCTTCCTGGCCGAAGACATGGGCCGGTACCGGAAATGCACCCTGGAGTCGCTGCGCGCGGTCGCATCCGACCGCCTGGAGCGCAACCGGGGGGTTACCGTCTGGGGCGTCAACGGGACCAGGGTCATTCACGACGTCCCGAAATCACCCTCCACCGGGGAACCGTCTCCCGAACCGGGGCCCGTCATCCCGGACCAGGAATGGAGGCGCACCCCCCCAGCCGCGGGCCCCGCACCCTCGTTCAACCTGCCGGTCCCCGAAATATTCCGCCTGCCGAACGGCCTGACCGTAATGCTGGCGGAAAGGCACAGCCTGCCGATCGTGTCAGCCAACGTGATCGTTCTTGGCGGGGGCGACCGCAACCCCGCGGAGCATCCCGGGCTGGCCTCGTTCACGGCGGGGATGCTGGACGAGGGGACGCTCAAGCGCCAGCCGCTCGAAATCGCCGCGGACGCCGACAGGATCGGGGCCTCCCTCTCCACCGGGTCCGGAACCGATCTCTCCTTTGCGGCCATCCGGACCCTGTCCCGCAACGTCGAAGCCGCATTCGAGCTGCTCTCCGATGTCCTGCTCCACCCCACTTTCGCCCCCGGGGAGATCGAGCGGGTGCGCCACGACCGGATCACCCGGATCCTGCAGCAGCGGGACAACCCCGCGGTCCTGGCCCTGAAGGTGTTCCTGGACTGCGTCTACGGGCCCCGGCACCCCTACGGGCACAACGACCTGGGCACCGAGGACTCCAACCGGGCGGTCACCCCGGAATTGCTCAGGGAGTTTTACCGGGAGGGCTATTTCGCCGCCAACGCCGCGCTGGTGGTGGCCGGAGACATCGACGAAGCGGGGCTCCGGGCGATCGCCGCGAACTATTTCGGTGGTTGGACCGGCTCCGGGGTCCAATGCCGTCCGCCGGAAGTCGCGTCGCACCCCGCGCGCCGGGTGGTGATCGTCGAGCGGCCCGGGGCGCCCCAGACCGTCCTCCGCATAGGACATGTGGGGGTGGCGCGCTCCCACCCCGACCACGCCGCGCTGGATGTCGCGAACACCGCCTTCGGGGGGCTCTTCACCAGCCGGATCAACCGTAACCTGCGCGAAAAACATGGCTACAGCTACGGGGCCTCCTCGGTCTTCTCCTTCCGCCGCGGCCCGGGTCCGTTCCTCGTCGGCGCCTCGGTCCACACCGAAGCCACCGCCCCCGCGGTCAAGGAAATCTTCCGCGAGATCGAACGGCTGTGCGCGGTGAACCTGACGTCAAGCGAGCTCGCGACCGCCAAAGACTCGATCGCGCGTTCCCTCCCCGGCATGTTCGAGACAACCCCGGAGGCGGCGTCGAGCATCGGGCAGCTGTTCGTCCACGACCTCCCGCCCGACTACTATCATTTCCTCCCGGAGAAGATCGACGGGGTTACGGCAGCCGAGGCGCAGCGAGCGGCTCGAAATCATATCCGGCCGCAGGAAGCGGTGGTCGTCGCAGTGGGGGACCGGGAACAGATCCAGCCGGGGCTTGAAAAGCTGGGCCTCGGCCCGCTCGAAATCCGGGACACCCACGGCAAAATCAAACAGCCATAGCGGACATCCACGAAATCCGGCGACAGCAATCGTGGACATCCACCAATTGATGGAGGAAATCATGGACACCCACCAATCGTGGGAAAAGGTGGATGTCCATGATTGAAGGCGCCCACGACCGGGCGCCGGGCAAAAGAGTGGATGTCCGGGATTAGGCGAATTGTGGACATCCACCGAATGGGAGAAATGGTGGATGTCCAGGATCGAGGGGGGCCGCTATTGGCGGCGGAGGGCCTCGATCTCGTTGCGCAGGTCCGCCTCCATCCCCGAGTAGTAACCGGCGTGGACCTGGCGGAGGATCCCCTCCCTGTCGATCAGGAAATGCATCGGGATCGACTCGGTCCCATAGGCCATTCCAGCGGAGCCCTCTTCATCGAGCAGGACCCGGGTGCGGATCGACTGGGAGCGCACATACTCGGCGACGACTTCCGGGGTCTCCTGTAGATTGAGGGCGAGCAGCACCATGGAATCGGCGTATTCCCGCCCCAGCCGCTCGAGCATCGGCATCGTCATCCGGCAGGGGCCGCACCAGCTCGCCCAGAAATCGACCAGGACGATCTTCCCCCGGAATTCCTCGAGCGATACCAGGTTTCCCTCCAGATCGGGCAGCTCGAACGCGGGAGCCGGGCGGCCGATCTCCGCCGCCCCCACGGCCGGGGGCTCACGCCGCATGCAGCCCGAAAACAGCAGACATACCATCAGAACCGAACCCACCCATACTCTTCTTGTTTTCACGCGGCCGATCTCCCTGGCCCGGGGCTCCGCCCGGGAATATTGAGCCGACAGTATACCATCGCGCCCCGCGCGCAAAAACATGGATAGTGTCATCGTAAGCCCAATGATGGTAGCGAATTACTCACGAAATACTGTTGCCTTTTGGAAAAACTTTTATATGATGGAAACGCGATTTCCCCCGGCGGCGTGCCGATAGGGGAGGAAGCAACCGCGCGCGCCGTCCGTTGCGGCCTGAAAAAGCGGATAACGGTCACCGTGAAAAAGGTGGACAAAAGAAGGTGAAGCACACGTTCCGTCGGGCTGCCGCTGTTGTGGCATTTATGGCCGCCTTCTCCGCGCCGTGGCCGGTCCACGCGAAGGGGGTTTCGCGCCCCGCGTCCGCTGCCGGCACCGAACAGCCGATGACCCGAAACTACAAGGTCCTCCCGGGGGACACCCTCTCGAAGATCGCCCGTCAGTTCGGCACCACGCCGGAGAAGATCCAGGCGGCCAACCGGTTGAAAAACAGCCGGATCAAGGCAGGACAGAGCCTCACGATCCCCCCCCTTCCCGCCCCTGCCGCTTCTCCGGAACCCGCGGCTTCCGCGCGACCGGCCATGCCTGAGAAACCGGCGGCGGGACCGGAAAAACCGACGCGGCCGAAGGCGGCCGCTGCGAGCGGAGCAGGGGCGGCGGCCCGGACCTACAAGGTCCGCAAGGGGGACACCCTCTTCCAGATCGCCAGGGACCATGGCACCACCCCGAAAGAGCTCCAGGCGGCCAACGGCCTGAAGGGGAGCCGGCTCGCGATCGGACAGACGCTGCAGCTGCCTTCCGCACCGGACCAGGCCGCCTACGCCGTCGTCCCCTACGAACCCAAATCGGGAACCTCCCCCGGCCGGGCTCCTCTGCCTGCAGATCCCTCGACGGTGCCCTCAAAGCCATCGGAGGCGCCGGCCAGGCAGGCAAAAGCGCCGGTCCATCAAGCGACAGCGCCGGTCCATCAGGCGACAGCGCCGGTTGATCCGGGGATGGAGCCGGCAGGGCCGGCGGAGGCTCCGGCCGGGCGGGCGCAGCCGGAAATCGAGGCCGTGGCGTCAAAACCGGCGGCTGCCGAAAAGCCGGAGACGGTTCAGACCTACACCGTCCGCAAGGGGGATACCCTCTTTCAGATCGCCCGGAGGCACGATACCACCCTGAAGGAGCTCCGGGCGGCCAACCGCCTGAAGGGGAGCCGGCTCGCGATCGGGCAGACGCTCGTGATCCCTGCCGTCCAGGCAGCCGCGAAGGCGCACCCGGCCCCGCCGACCCCCAAAACGCCCGCCGCTATCGACTTTTCCACCTACGTTCCCGGGGAGAGTGCGGCCGAGGCCGAGGAGGGAGCCGAGGAAGAGGCCGGGAACCTTCCGGCGCGCCTGCGCCTGGTGGAGGCGGGCTTCAAGATGCTGGGGATCCGCTACCGGTACGGCGGCACCTCGGAGAAGACGGGGCTCGACTGCTCCGCGCTGGTCAGAAACCTCTTCTCCAAATTCAACCTCCAGCTCCCCCGCTCCTCCCGGGAGCAGTACCAGCAAGGAGAAAAGATCGACCGGGAAAACCTCCAGGCGGGAGACCTGGTCTTCTTCTCCTCCGGCGGGAAGACGCCGAACCACGTCGGCATCTACATCGGGGACAACAAGTTCCTCCACGCGGCGCGCAAGGCGAAGAAGGTCATCGTCAGCGACCTCACGAAGCTCTGGTACGAAAAGCGCTATCTTGGCGCCCGCCGCATCATGGACCTCTGGTGGGAAGAGGCCGGAGAAGAAACCGGCGAGGAGCCCCAGAGCGCCAACCGCTGACGCCCCCCGGACATCCCCCATCATCGCGATCCGATCGATGATTCGACCCCGGGCGGACCGGCCCCATGGCACCGCCGCGCGGGGGACTTCGGGCACCCTCCTGGTCCGTCCCCCCGGATCTTCGGGGCCGGTCCCCCGGCCGCCGGGACTCGGCTCCCCCCATTTTGCCAATCTCGGGGACCGGGCCCTGTGGTATGCTTACGCGGTTTTTGAAAGGTTGTGCACCTGGTCTCGCACATGCCTATGCCCGGTGGCGATGGCGCAGACAGTTGCGCGGGTCCCGGCCCGTGGGGGCGGGGCTCTTCCCGTATTGGATTCAACGCCGGCCGGCGACGCCCAGTCTCGCGCCGGTGTTCTGATCGATAAAGGAGCATTCCATGGTTGATTACGTCAATATTTTCATGGCCCGTCTGCAGGCCAAGAATCCCGGCGAGACCGAATTTCACCAGGCCGTGCAGGAGGTGGTCGAATCCCTCTCCCTCGTGCTCGACCGTCACCCGGAATACCGTTCCGCGAAAATCCTCGAGCGCGTCGTGGAGCCCGAGCGCGTCCTCATGTTCCGCGTCCCCTGGATGGACGACCAGGGGGAAATCCAGGTCAACCGCGGCTTCCGGATCGAGATGAACAGCGCCATCGGCCCCTACAAGGGGGGGCTGCGCTTCCACCCCTCGGTGAACCTCGGCATCCTGAAGTTCCTGGCCTTCGAGCAGGTCTTCAAGAACAGCCTGACGACCCTCCCCATCGGGGGGGGGAAGGGGGGGTCCGACTTCGACCCCAAGGGGAAGAGCAACAACGAGGTCATGCGCTTCTGCCAGAGCTTCATGACGGAGCTCAGCCGCCACATCGGCCCCGACACCGACGTCCCGGCGGGCGACATCGGGGTGGGCGGGCGCGAGATCGGCTACTTGTTCGGACAGTACAAACGGCTGCGCAACGAATTCACCGGCGTGCTGACGGGCAAGGGGCTGAACTGGGGGGGCTCCCTCATCCGCCCCGAGGCGACGGGCTACGGCTGCGTCTACTTCGCCTCCGAGATGCTCTCCACCCGCGGCCAGTCGCTCGAGGGGAAGACGTGCCTCGTCTCCGGAAGCGGCAACGTGTCGCAGTACACCATCGAGAAGATCCTCCAGCTCGGCGGCAAGGTGGTGACCGTCTCCGACTCCGACGGCTACATCTACGACGAGGAGGGGATCGACGCCCAGAAGCTCGCCTTCATCATGGAGCTCAAGAACGTCAAGCGCGGGCGGATCAAGACCTACGCCGACAAGTACAAGTCGGCCGTCTACACCGCCTCCGACCGCTCCAAGGACTACAACCCGCTCTGGGACCACAAGGCCGACTGCGCCTTCCCGAGCGCCACGCAGAACGAGATCAACGCCCAGGACGCGCGCAACCTGCTCAAGAACGGGGTCTACGTCGTCGCCGAAGGGGCCAACATGCCCACCCACTTCGAAGGGGTCCGGCTCTTCCTCGACGCCGGGGTCCTGTACGGACCGGGGAAGGCGGCCAACGCCGGCGGGGTCGCGGTCTCGGGGCTGGAGATGGCCCAGAACAGCATGCGGATGCCCTGGACGCGCGACGAGGTCGACAACCGCCTCCACCTGATCATGAAGAGCATCCACGCCACCTGCGTCGAGTGCGCCGACCGCTTCGGCACGCCGGGCAACTACGTCAACGGCGCCAACATCGGCGGCTTCCTGAAAGTCGCCGACGCCATGATGGACCAGGGCCTGGTCTAACCCCGCCCTGTCTTTTACCCCCCCGCCTCTTCCGGTCACCCCCGGGAGAGGCGGGGTTTTTTTTGCGCGGAAGCCCAGGCCGAAAAACCCGGGGCGGATTCCTTCGCACCCGGAAGCCCGGGCCGGCAGATCGGGAGCAGGCGTTCGCCCTGCCCGCCCGGCCGGGGTGACAAACCCGTGCGCGGGCAGGTTGTGCACATCCTCCGGCTTCTGCTATCCTGTAGCCGGTCTCGGGGACACGCATGCCAGCCGAAAAACATCTCGATCCGCTCTGGATCGAACACGGGTACGGGACGCGCTTTCAGGGCTTCCAGAACCTGATGCGCCACAGGATCAGGGACGTGCTGCTGGTCTCGAGCCTGTACGATCTCTACCTGTTCGAGGAAGACGGCCGCTTCGACGAGCTGATCAGCAACGAGTACCAGGGCCTCAACCTGAGCCACTCCCCCGAAATCACCCGCGTCTCGAGCGGGAAGGAGGCCATCGTCCTGGCCCGGGAGGAGCGGCGCTTCGACCTCATCCTCACCACGATGCACGTGGAGGACATGACGGCGGTCCGGCTCGCCCGCGAGGCGCGCGCGGCGGGGATCACGATCCCCATCGTGCTGCTGGCCTACGACAGCAAGGAGCTGAAGGACCTCAAGGCCCACAACTACACCGGGGCGTTCGACCGCGTCTTCGTCTGGCAGGGGGATTTCCGCCTCATCGTCGGCATCATCAAGCACCTGGAAGACCGGATGAACGTCGACCACGACACGCGCCTGGTCGGGGTCCAGTCGATCCTCTTCATCGAGGACAACATCCAGCACCTGTCGCGCCTCCTGCCGATGCTCTACACCGAGCTGCTCAACCAGAGCCAGCGGCTGATCTCCGAGGGGATCAACCTCTCGCACAAGGTGCTCAAGACGGTGGCCCGGCCGAAGATCCTCCTCTGCCAGACCTACGAGGAGGCGTGGGACTACTTCGAGACCTACCGCGAGCACGTCCTGGGGGTGATCTCCGACGTCGATTTCCCGCGCGGGGGGCGGCCCGACCACGGCGCCGGCATCCGCTTCGCCCGGGCGGTGCGGGAGGAAAACCCGGAGCTGCCGGTCCTGCTGCAGTCGCTGACCCCGGAATACGCCGAGGAGGCCCGGAAACTCGACCTCACCTTCGTCGCCAAGGACGCGCCCAACCTCCCGCTCGAGCTGCGGCGGTTCATGGTGGAGTACTTCAGCTTCGGCGACTTCGTCTTCCGCACCCCGGACGGGCACGAGGTGGGGCGCGCGGCCGATCTCAGGAGCCTCCGGGAGATGCTGCGCTACGTCCCGGGGGAGAGCATCCGCTTCCACGCCGAGCGCAACCACTTCTCCAACTGGCTCAAGGCGCGCACCGAGTTCTGGCTCGCGCACCGCGTCCGGCCGCGCAAGGTGTCGGACTTCCCCACGGTGGAGGGGCTGCGCGAGAACCTGATCGAGTCCCTGGGGGACTACAGCAAGCTGCAGCAGCGCGGGCTGATCACCGAGTTCCGGAAAGACGCGTTCGACCCGGAGTCGAGCTTCGCCCGGATCGGCGGGGGCTCGCTCGGGGGGAAGGCGCGCGGGCTCGGGTTCCTGAACACCCTGATCAACAACTACGACGTGCGCCGGCGCTTCGAGGGGGTGCGGATCGCCGTCCCCCCCGCCGTCGTCCTCGGGGCCGACGTGTTCGACCGCTTCCTCGACAACAACAACCTGCGCCGCTTCGCGCTGGAATCGGACGACGACGTGGAGATCACCCGGCGCTTCCTCGCCGCCGTCTTCCCCGAGCAGCTGCTGGGGGACCTCGCCTCCTTCCTGCACATCATCCGGACCCCGCTGGCGGTGCGCTCCTCGAGCATGCTGGAGGACTCGCAGTACCACCCCTTCGCCGGCGTCTACCAGACCTACATGATCCCCAACCGCCACCCCGACCCCTTCGTCCGGCTGGGGCAGCTGGTGACGGCGGTCAAGCGGGTGTACGCCTCCACCTTCTACCAGGGGGCCAAGCAGTACTTCCGGATCACCGACTACCAGCTCGAGGAAGAGAAGATGTCGGTCATCATCCAGAAGATGGTCGGCACCGAGCACGGCGCCCGCTTCTACCCCGATTTCGCCGGGGTGGCCAAGTCGTACAACTACTACCCGATCGCCCCCCAGAAGGCCCAGGACGGGATCGTGAGCGTCGCGCTCGGGCTCGGGAAGACCATCGTCGACGGCGGCGTCACGGTCCGCTTCTGCCCCAAATACCCCAACCACCTGCTGCAGTTCTTCTCCGCCGCCGACGCGCTGCAGAACAGCCAGACCCATTTCTTCGCCCTCGACCTGGACTCCCCGCCGATCCAGTACGAGGATACCTGCGACATGCGCGTGAAGCAGTACGGCCTCGACGACGCCGAAACGGACGGCGCCCTGCACAACCTCGCCTCCACCTACTCGGCCGAAAACGACGCCCTCTACGACGGCACCTCCCGCGCCGGGCAGCGCATCGTCACCTTCGCCCCCATCCTGCGCAACCGGGTCTTCCCCCTCCCGGGGATCGTGGAGCTCCTGCTCGACATGGGGAGCTGGGGGATGGGGTCGCCGGTGGAGATGGAGTTCGCCGCGGACCTCTCGGTCCCGCCGGGAGAGCCGAAGGAGTTCGCCATGCTCCAGCTCCGCCCCATGGGGCTGAGCAAGGAGTCCGACCCGCTGGAGATCGGGGACGTGCCGCGCGAGCGGCTGATCTGCCGCAGCGGCCAGGTGCTCGGGCACGGCATCTCGGGCGGCATCCTCGACATCGTCTACGTCGACATCGAACGATTCGAGCGCGCCCGGAGCCAGGACGCGGCGCTCGAGGTCATGCACTTCAACCGGAAGCTGGCGGACGAAGGGAGGCCCTACCTCCTCGTCGGGGTCGGCCGCTGGGGGTCGCTCGACCCGTGGCTCGGCATCCCGGTCAGGTGGGACCAGATCTCGGGCGCCCGGGTGATCGTGGAGGCGGGGTTCCGCGACATGGAGGTGGACCCCTCCCAGGGGTCCCACTTCTTCCACAACATCACCTCCTTCCGCATCAGCTATTTCACCGTGAACTCCCTGACCGGGGACGGCTTCGTCGACTGGGATTGGCTGCGCTCCATCCCGGTCGCGGAGGAAAAACCTTTCGTGCGCCACCTGCGGCTCGACCGGCCGGTGGTGGCCAAGGTCGACGGGCACCGCAACCAGGGCATCATTCTCAAACCGGAGTAGGACGTTGGCCGAGAAGACCGAAGAGACCGGAAACGCTTCCCCGAATTCGCGCAGCCTCTGCGACGCCTGCCCGCATTGCGGCCGCGAGCTGAGCCCCTGGCAGCAGGTCCTGCTCCGGATCGACCGGGCCCTGGTCTGCCGCAACTGCTGGTACCGCATCATCCTCGACGTCTCCGAAGAGGAGGAGCCGACGGAAAGAAAGGACTAGCCGGGAGCCTTTTCGGGAATCGCGGGGAGGGACAGGGCACAGCCGGCCGTCGGGAGGGAAACCGGGGGAGCCGACGGAAAGGAAGGAGCAGGGGATGCAATCGTACAACTCTTTCGAGGTGGCGCAGGCGCAGGTCACGGCGGCGGCGAAGCTTCTGAACCTGGACCGGGCCACGCTCGACCTGCTGCTCTGGCCGCAGCGCGAGTTCGCCTTCACCCTCCCCGTCAGGATGGACGGCGGCGAGACCCGCGTCCTGCACGCCTTCCGCGTCCAGCATAATTTCGCCCGAGGCCCGGCCAAGGGGGGGATCCGCTTCCACCCCGACGAAACGCTCGACACGATCCGGGCCCTGGCCGGGTGGATGACGTGGAAGACGGCGGTGGCCAATCTCCCCCTGGGGGGGAGCAAGGGGGGGGTGGTGTGCGACCCCCGGAAGATGTCGGAGCGGGAGCTGGAGCGCACGGCCCGCGCCTACGTGCGCGCCCTCTGGCCCCACATCGGCGCGGACCGGGACGTGCCGGCGCCCGACGTCTACACCAACCCCCAGACCATGGCCTGGATGATGGATGAGTACGAGACGATCACCAACCGGCACCAGCCGGGCGTCATGTCCAACAAGCCCCTGGCCCTCGGGGGGAGCGAGGGACGGCGCAGCGCCACCGCGCGCGGCGGGGTGGTCGTGGTGCGGGAGGCGTGCCGCGCCTGCGGCATCGACCCGCGCGGGGACTACGCCGTCCAGGGCTTCGGCAGCAACGGCCAGCGCGCGGCCATCCTGCACCAGGAGATCCTGGGGGGCGGGCGGCTGGTCGCCGCGTCCGATTCGAGCGGCGCGGTGTACAACCGCGAAGGGATGAACCCCATCGAGCTGCGCAACCACAAGCTCCGGACCGGGTCGGTCAAGGGCTTCGGCGGCTCCGAGCCGATCGACCCCGCGGAGGTGCTCGAGCTCGACCTGGCCGTCCTTTACCCGGCCGCGCTCGAGAACGCCATCAACGTGGGGAACGCCGAACGGGTGCGGGCCCGCGTCCTGTGCGAGCTGGCCAACGGCCCCACCACCCCGCAGGCGGACCAGGTCCTGTTCGCCAAGGGGATCCACGTCATCCCCGACATCCTGGCCAACGCCGGGGGGGTGGCCGCGTCCCACCTGGAAATGGTCCAGAACCGCAACGGCGACTACTGGGACGAACCGGCCGTCCTGGCGCGCCTGGACGACACCATGACCCGGGCCTACCACGCGGTCCACGGCGCGTCCGAGGAGCGGGGGATCCACCCGAGGCTGGGGGCCATGCTCGTGGCCGTCGCGCGCGTGGCTCAGGCGTGCAAGCTGCGCGGCTGGGTCTAGACCTGCCGCCCGGGATGGCGAGGCCCATCATGCCGAACGACACGGCCGTGGTCTTCCATTATCACCGCCTGAACACCTACAGCTTCAACGCGCTCGCGGGGGCGCTCGATGCCGCCCCCGGTTTCGAACGGCTGCGGATCGACCTCCCCCGCACTCCGGCCGAGCTCTGCGCCGTCACCGCCGAGCGGCTCCGCACCGCACGCCGGGCCGTCGTGGCGCTGTCGATGATGACGTGCCAGTTCGAGGAATCGGCGCGGCTGATGGCCGGGCTGCGCGCCCGGTGGGGGGAGCGCGTCCTCCTCCTCGCCGGCGGCCCGCACCCTTCGGCCCGGCCCGAAGAGGTGCTCCGGGCCGGGGCGGACGCGGTCTTCGCCGGGGAGGCGGAAGGGACCTTTCCCCAGGCCCTCGAGGCGATCCTGGCCGGCGGCGCGGCGGGACCCTTCGCGGGGGGGGACGTCCTCCGCGGGGAGGCGCCGGTCGACCTCGACGCGGCCGCCTCGATCTCCCCGGCGCGCGGGATGTTCGGCCCGATCGAGATCACGCGCGGCTGCGCCTTCGCCTGCGGCTACTGCCAGACCTCGCACCTGTTCGGCACCCGGCTGCGCCACCGCTCCGTCGACCGGATCGTCGGGCAGGCGCTCACCCTCCAGGCCATCGACCGCAAGGTCGTCAGGCTCCTCTCCCCCAACGCCTTCTCCTACGGCTCCCCCGACGGGCGGCGGGTCGACCTCGCGGCCCTCCGCGAACTGCTCGCGGCGCTGCGGGCGGCCGTCGGGAGGGGGGCGAAGATCCTCTTCGCCCACTTCCCGTCGGAAGCGCGCCCGGAGCACGTCACGGAGGAGACCCTCGCGCTGCTGCGGGAGTTCGCCGACAACGACGAGATCGTCATCGGCGCCCAGTCGGGGAGCCCGCGCGTGCTCGAGGCGTGCGGCCGTGGGCACACCGTGGAGGACGTGCTCGGCGCGGTGGCGCTCGCGCGCCGGCGCGGGTACAAGGTGATCGTCGACTTCATCTTCGGACTTCCGGGGGAGGAAGAGGAGGACCGGCGCGCGAGCCTTGGCGCCATGGAACGTATCGTGCGCCTCGGGGGGAGGGTGCACCCGCACCTGTTCGCCCCGCTGCCGCAGACGGCGATGGCGGGCGCGGCGCCCGGATCGGTCGAGGGCGCCTTCGCGCGCGCCGTGGCCGCGCTCCAGGCCCGGGGGGGGATCTACGAGACCCGGGGAGGGCGGGCTACTCGATCACGTCCATGAGGCTCACCACCCTTTGCGGCTTCTCGAGCCGGGAGGCCGAATCGGCCAGCTGCAGCTGGCAGCCGGGGCAGGCGGTGACGACGACGTCGGCGTCCGCCGCCTCGATGTTCTCGCTCTTCCTTTTCGCGATCTTCATCGAGAGCTCGTAGTGGAGGAGGTTGAACTGCCCCCCCATGCCGCAGCAGCGGTCGGCCTCGGGCATCTCCACGTAGCGGACCCCGCCCAGAGACTCGAGGATCCGCCGCGGCTGCTCCCGGACCCCCAGGTGCCGGTTCAGGTGGCACGGGTCGTGCCAGGTGACCTTCTTCCCGTCGAAAAGGGCCGGGGCCCGGAAGTCCGCGGCCTCGAGGACGTCGACCAGGAAGGAGGCGACGTGCCGCACCTTGCCCGAAAAACGGGCGTACGCTTCCTCCCTTTCGGGGGTGTCGGCCAGGAAATGGGCGTATTCGGTCAGGGCGCAGGCGCAGGTGGCGCAGTCGGTCACGACATAGTCCAGCCCCTCGAAGGCGGCCGCGTTGCGGTCGGCCATCTTCCGGGCGGTTTCGAAATCGCCCGCCCCGAGGAAAACGGCCGCGCCGCAGCACCCCTGGACCCGGGGGAAGACGACCTCGACCCCGCGCCGGGCGAGCAGCTCGACGGTGCGGCGGCCGACCTCGGGGGAGACGAATTCGTTCATGCAGCCGCTGAAATAGCCCACCCGCAGGGTGCGGCGGCCGGCCGCCGCGGTGACTTCGGGCAGCTGGCGGCGGAGAAACTTCCGGGCGACCGACGGGATCCGGCGCCCCTTGCCGAAGGCGGAGAGGAAATCGGGCATATGGCGCAACGTCCCGCTGGTGCGGGGCATGAGGACCCCCTGCAGGCGCGAAGCGGCGGCCAGGGCCAGCCCCATGACGCCGCGCTTGGCCAGGACCTGCCGGTAGATCAGCCCGTAGGGGAAGCGCATCCCCATCTCCCCGGCGAGGTCGGCGCGCGCGGCCACCACGATGCGGGGGATCTCGGCGCGGGCCGGGCAGTTGGCCGTGCACGTCATGCAGCCGGTGCACTTGTAGAGGCGGTCGGCCAGCTCCCGGTTGATTTCGAGCTCCCCGGAGACCAGGAGCTTGACCAGCTCGTTCTTCCCGCGCGCCAGGCTCGCCTCGGTCTTCTCCTCCTGGTAGACGGGACAGACATAGGCGCAGAAGCCGCACTTCATGCACTGCTCCAGCTCCCTGGCGACCTTGCCGACTTGCGTGAATTCCGTCCGGCTCATGCGTTTTCCCAGATCTTATCCGGATTCATGATGTTGTCCGGATCGAAAATGGTTTTGATCTTCCGCATCGCGTCGATCGCCATGGGGTCGAGCGCCCGGCTGAGGAGCCGCTTCTTCTCGAGCCCGATCCCGTGCTCCCCCGAAAGGGTGCCCCCCAGCTCCAGCGCCATCTCGAAGATGGCCGTGAGGGTGTCCTCGAGCCGCTCCAGGTCCTCCTTGTCGGTGCTGTCGGTGGAGACGCTGGGGTGGATGTTGCCGTCCCCCGCGTGGCCGATAAGTACGATCGGGAAGCCCGATTTGCGCGAAATCTCGTCCAGCCGCTGGATGTACTCCGAAAGCCGGTCGCGCGGGACGGTGACGTCCTCGGCGATGACGGTGCGGGCGGCGCTGTAGATGGCGGCGAATCCCGCGCTGCGCGCCTTCCAGTAGAGGGCGGCCTCCGCCTCGTCCTTCGCCCGGCGCGCGATCCGCGCCCCCCCCTCCTTGAGCAGTTCGAGGATCCGGTCGGCCTCGCTCTCGACGGCGGCCTCGGAGCCGTCGACGTCGATGAGGAGCATGGTCTTGGCGTCGACCGGGAGCCCGATCTTCATCTTCTCCTCGATGCGCCGGATGACAAAGTTGTCGACGAACTCGATTTTGGCCGGGACGATCCCGGCGCCCAGGATGCTGGAGACCACCGCCCCCGCCAGCGTCATGTCGTCGAAGATCGCCATCAGGGTCCGGCGGGCGGCCGGCCTGGGGATGAGGCGCAGGGTGATCCCGGTGATCACCCCCAGGGTCCCCTCCGACCCCGTGAAGAGGGGGACCAGGTCGTACCCCGTCCGGTTTTTCACGGTGGAGCCGCCCACCTTCATGACGTAGCCGCTGGGCAGCACCACCTCGAGCCCGAGAACGTAGTGCTTGGTCACCCCGTACTTGACGCAGAGGGGGCCGCCGGAGTTCTCGGCGATCGTCCCCCCCATCGTGCAGCCCAGGAAGCTCTGCGGGTCGGGGGGGTAGAAGAGGTTTTCCTTCGCGAGCATGTTGTTGAAGTCCTGCAGCACGACCCCCGGCTCCACCACCGCCGTGAGGTTGGTCTTGTTGATGTCGAGCACCCGGTTCATCTTCACGGTGCACAGGACGATGCCCCCGCGGGTCGGTACCGAGCCGCCGCTGATGTTCGTCCCCGCACCCCTGGGAGTCACGGCGATACGGTGCCGGCTGGCGAGCTTCATGATTTCGGAGATCTGCCCCGTCGTCCTCGGCAGGACCACCACCTCGGGAGTCCCGGTCCAGTTGGTCGTCCCGTCGTAGGAATACGTCGCCAGGTCCTCCCGGGCCGAGAGGACGTCGTCCTTGCCGACAATCTCCTGCAGGCGATGGATTATTTCAGGCTTCAGCATCGACCTTCGTTCCTTTCTTGCGTCTGTTGATTGGGAGACTCGGTGCGTGTGGGGCGCGAAAAACCCTGACCCGGAACTCTCAAATGCGGTCCAACCCAAACCGGCCCATATTATACCGGTGAATGCCCCGCGCACAAAAGGGTAAAGGGGGCGGGCAGGGAGGGCGGCCGGGCCGCCAAGGGCCCGGCCGCCGCATGGGGAATCAGGCCAGCAGTTCCTGCGCCCGGACGAGGCGGTCGCGGACGTGGACGCCGCTCGGGCACTCGATCACGCACCGGGCGCAGTCGCCGCACCGGACGGAGCGGATGTCCGGGGGGAGGAGGGCAAACTGCATCCGGGCCTGGTGGTAGTTGCCGCAGAAATCGTGATAGGCCAGGTAGCGGAGCATGTCGGTCACCGGGAGCCCCTGGGGGCACTTCCCGCTGCACTCGTAGCACATCCGGCAGTAATCGGGGCGGATCCGCTCGTTGAGCACGTACAGCAGCTTCTCGTCGGCCGCGGTGTAGGGCTCCGACATCGCCCGGAAATTCATCTCCAGTTCCGGGATCGTTTGCATGAACGGCACCGTCGTCCCTATGGCGGGGTTCGAGAGCACCCACTTGATCCCGGCCAGCGGCCCGTCCCCCTTGCGCGCGGGTTCGTTGTCGAAGGAGCTCAGGTTCAGCCCGGTCAGGGCCACCACCACCTTCATGGCGATGACGCCGACGCCCGCCTCGGCAAGGCGCTCGATCGCGCCGTCGCGGAAGCGGCCGCCGATGGGGAAGCTGTAGGTGGTCTGCACGACGTCGAACGCCCTGGTCTCCAGCACGAAATCGACCATCCGGTTGGGGTCGTGGCAGCTGAAGCCGACGAAGCGCGCCTTCCCCGACTTCTTGCACTCGAGCATCGCCTCGACCGCCTCGTCCGGGATGGAGGCCGGGGTGTCGCGCGCGTGCAGGTGCCAGATGTCGACGTAGTCGGTCCCGAGCGCCGCGAGGCTGGTGTCGAGGTCCTTCAGGATGTCGGCCTTGCGCCGCGAGGGGGACTTGGTGGCGATGACGATCCGGTCCCGCTGCCGCCCGCGGATGACGCCGGAGAAGATCTTCTCGCTGTCGCCGTAGTCGCGCGAGGTGTCGTAGTAGTTGATCCCCATGTCGAGGGCGCGCGCGACGACCTCGGGGACCGGGACGAAGCCGATGCCGTAGCCGACGCCCGTGACCCGGAGCCCCGTTTTTCCCAGGGTGCGGTACTCCGGCGGGGGGACCGGCACCTTGGGGGCGGGCGCCTTGTCGGGGACGGCCGAGGCGAGCCCGGCGGCCGGCAGGACCAGCCCCGCCTGCAGAAACTGCCTTCTTGATTGCTGTGAGTCCACATTCCCTCCTTATCCCAAGGGTATGGCGGTTGGGTATTGGGACTACGATACTCCCCTTCCTGGACAGGCTCCTAGTGTTTTCTGGCCTCGAGCAGCGCCTCGAGCCCCCCCCAGCCGGGCTGGAACAGGGCGGCGTCCATCTTCTTGAGCGCCGGGGAGATCCTGGGCCTGAAGTCCATCATCCCCAGGATGTCGCGCTCGAGGTCGACCCCCGGCGCGATCTCGACCAGCTCGAGCTCCCCTTCGGAGAGCCGCAGCACCCCCCGCTCGGTGACGAAGAGCACCGGCAGCCCGCGGGCGGTGGCGTAGGCGCCGCTGAAGGTGATCTGCTCCACGCGCTCGATGAACTTCTTCCCCTTCCCCTCCCGGGTGATGCGCAGCCGGCCGTCCTCCACGACCGATTCCGCCCCCATGGCGAACATCCCGCAGAAGACCACCTTCTTCGAATTCTGGGTGATGTTGATGAAACCTCCGGGCCCGGCCACGCGGTTGCCGAAACGGCTCACGTTCACGTCGACGTTCCTGTCGACCTGGGCCAGCCCGACGAAGGTGGCGTCCAGCCCGCCGCCGTCGTAGAAATCGAACATGGAGGCGTGCTCGATCATGGCTTCGGCGTTGTAGGCCCCGCCGAAATCGAGGTCGAGCGCGGGCACGCCGCCGAAGATCCCCAGTTCCGTGGTGACGGTGACGCGCTGGCTCACCCCCTCCTCGGCCACCGTGCTGGCGACGAAGGCGGGGATCCCCACCCCGAGGTTGATGATGTCGCCGGCGGCGAGCTCCATGGCCGCCCGCCTCCCGATCACCTTCCGGGCGTCGAGCGGGACGGGGGGGATGCCGTGGAGCGGGATCCGGATGTTCCCCGCGAGCGCGGGGCTGTAGTAGGTCGCCTGGGTCTGGTGGTGGTTTTCCGGGCTGGCGATCACCACGTAGTCGACGAGGGCGCCCGGGACCTTGACGTTCTTGGGGTGGAGCGTGTGGGCCTCGGCCAGGTCGTGGGCCTGCGCGATGACGATGCCGCCGCTGTTCTTGGCCGCCATGGCCAGCGGCAGGGCCTCCATGATCACCGGCTCGTTGTCCATGTTGAGGTTGCCGTTCTCGTCGGCCACCGTCCCGCGGATCAGGGCCACGTGGACGGGGAAGGGCTTGTACAGCAGCATCTCCCGCCCCTCGACCTCGATGAGCTTGACCAGGTCCTCGCTCGTGACGGCGGTGACCTTCCCGCCGTCGATGCGCGGGTCGACGTAGGTCCCGAGCCCCACGGAGGTGATGACCCCCACCTTCTTCCCGGCGATCGCCCGCCAGAGCTGGCAGATGACCCCCTGCGGGAGGAGGTAGCACTCGATTTTGTTCTCCTCGATCAGCCGGATCATGTTCGGGGAGGTGAGGGTGTGTCCGCACACCAGGCGCCGGGTCAGCCCCTCGTGGCCGAGGTGGGTCGTCCCTCGCTTCTTGTAGTCGCCGCAGGTGCAGCTGTGCACCAGGGTGATGTCGCGGGGGTGGCCGGTCTCGAGAAACCGCTTCTCGATCGCTATGGCCACCTCCTCGGCCCACCCCGACATCCCCTGGGTGCTGGCGCCGATGGTGACGCCGTCCCCGATCAGGGCCGCCGCCTGTTCCGCCGTGATGACTTTCGACATGAGCTTCTCCTGGCCCGTGATTTGGTTTTATGGGCGCCCCATCATAGCGCGCGGGGGCGGGATCCCCAACCGGATTCTGACAGGCCTTCGGCCGGCCGTCGGCAAACCTGGCGGGAAGACTGCACCCGGCGCTTGCGGCCGCCGGGCATGAGGATGGGACGATGACGCCTAATCCATGGACTCGAGATCGAGGTCCAGGTCCTGGTCGTCATCGAAGAGGTCGTCGTCTTCCAGGGTCCCGTAGACCCTGCCTCCGACGCGCTCGCGGATCGGGCCTTTCCGGGCCCCCATTTCCCCCCGGTTTCCAAAGGAGGGTTTGCGCTTGCGGACGGGCTTGGCGTTGGCTCCGAAATTGCGGCTGCGCCTCTCGGCCCGCGCCGAACGGTCGCTCTCGGAGGAGTCGGGGACGAAATCGCCGCCGGGAGCGGGCCTCGGCGTGAAACCGGGCCGGAAAGCGCCGGGGGATCGCATCGGCGGGCGCGGTCCGGAATCGGGCCGGCCCTCCCCCCGCGCGCGGGCCTCGTTGATGGTGATGTTCCGGCCCATGAACGGCTGGTTGTTGAACCGGCGGGTGGCTTCCGCGGCCTGGGCCGGGTCGCCGAATTCGACGAAGGCGAATCCCCGCTTCTTCCCGGTTTCACGATCCACGGGAATGATCACGGCGGAAAGGGTTCCGGCAGGTTCGAAGAACCCTCTCAGGTCCGCCTCGGTGGCATCATAGGGAAGGTTCCCTACAAACAAACGTACAGACATTGTTCTCCCTTTTAAAAACCCCGGAAAACACAGGCAGCGCGTCTCCCTGAATGAAGGAGTGGGTGTGGTTCCATGCGTATGGATTCGGGGTCATGTTATCGGTTGGCGCCGTATATCCTGACAGTCCTCAGCAGAAAATCTGGAGCTCCTGCGCCCCGGTCGGGCATTTTTCCCCGGGCCGATCGGGCGCTTCTTCCAAATGTTACAGCAAAAAGGCTTGAAAATGCAGAGAAAAAAGAAACGGCGGGCGCCGGCGGCCCGCCCTTACTCCTCGGTGGAATCGAAAAAGTGATTGTAGTAGATCCTCTGGGCCGGGTTGCGGATGGCGCCCGAGCGGAGGCTCGAGACGATGGCGCCGGCGGCATCGGCGATCGTCTGCCCGGGACGGAAACCGAGGGTCTGCTCGAGCTTGGCAAAGGAAACCCGGTAGTCGCGGGCGTCCAGGTTCGACCGGTCCCTCTGGATGGGGACCCCCCCGAGCGCGCCGCTGATGATGCCGGCCACCTCGTCGATCCGGTAATTCTGGCCGTCGGAACCGACGTTGAACACCTGGTTGCCCACCTTCCCGATATCCGCCTCCAGGCAGCGGGCGTAGACCTCGGCCGCGTCCTCCACCCCGAGCAGCGGGCGCCACTGGCTTCCGCCGAACACCTGGATCCGGCCGTCGACGAACGACTTCATGCTCATGGTGTTGACGACCAGGTCGAACCGCATGCGGGGGGAGGGGCCGTACAGGGTCCCCATCCTGAGGATGGTGGGGCTGAAATACTCCCCCCCCATGCCGAGGATGATCTTCTCCGACTCGATCTTGCTCCGGGCGTAGAGGGAAACGGGGTGGAGCGGGGCCTCCTCGTCGAGCAGCGCGCTCCCCACGCCGTAGACGCTGCAGGTGGAAGCGTACAGGAAGCGGCCGACCTGCTGCAGGCGCGCGGCCGAGGCCAGGGCCTGCGCCGCCAGCACGTTGGTCTCGATCGTTTCGATCGGGCGGATTCTGGAGGCCGGGTCCCCCACGATGGCAGCCAGGAGCACCACGGCGTCGACGTCGGCCAGGGCGGCGACCATGGTGGGGATGTGGCGCAGGTCCCCCTCGACGATTTCGAGGTTCTTCGCCTCCGCCAGCGGCTCGAGCGAGCGGCGGCCGTAGAGGAAGCTGTCGAGCACCCGGACCCGGAAACCGCGCCCGAGGAGCTTCCGGGTGAGCACGCTCCCGAGGTAGCCGGCCCCGCCGACCACCAGCACCCTTCTTCCCGGCCCGTCCCCCGCCGCGGCGGGCCCGGGCCCGTGCCGCCGCTCGAGGTCCTCGAGGGAGAGGATGTCGGCGATGCGCCCCCCGTCGTCGACGACGGGGAGGTAGCGCACCCCCTCCAGTTCCATGTCGGACATCATCCGCTCGGCCAGTTTCGGGTCCTCGCACGACCGGGCCGTCAGCTTCTGCCCGTGCCTGAGGGGGTACCCGTCGACCGGCTCCCCGCCGTGGGCGCCGCTGATGAGGAGCCGGCGCAGGTCGGAAATGGTGACGCACCCCAGGTACACCCCCCCGGGGTCGACGACGAAGGCCCGGTCGAAGGAGGTCCGCTCGATCGTCCGGATCGCCTCCTGGATGGAGGTCCGGCGGTCCAGGCAGGGGACGGGGTACTTCATGCGCCGCACCCGCGGGCCAGGATCCCCGATACGTACTGCCGCATGGCCCCCTCGTAGTCGTGTTCCGGCGCCCACCCGAGCAGCCGGCGCGCCTTCTCCGAGGAGATGAAGCGCCCCTTGAAGTTCCCCTTGCGGTCCTCGACGAAGTCGAGCTCCGCCTTCCGCCCCAGGATCCCCTCGAGCGTCCGGACGATTTCCAGCACGCTGACCTTGCGCGTCCCGTTGAGGTTGAAGACCTGGTTTTCCGCCTCGGGCCGGGCGCAGGCGGCGTTGCCGCGCGCCAGGTCCCTGACGTAGATGAACTGCCGCGTCTGGCTGCCGTCCCCGTGGATGGTGATCGGCTCGCCCCGCAGGATCCGGCCGATGAAGATGGGGGTGACGGTCTCCGGCCGCGCCCGCTCGCCGAAGGGGATGCCGTAGCGCATGATCGTGTAGTTGACCCCGTAGAGGCTCCGGTAGTTGCGGCAGTAGAGCTCGGCCGCGATCTTGCTGGAGGTGTAGAGGTGGTCCGGGTCGGCGGCGTAGGGGGTCTCCTCGGTGATGTTCTCCTCCCCCGCCTCGGGGAGGGAGCCGTACACCCACTCGGTGGAGGCCAGGATCACGCGCGCCACCGACGCCCGGCGGGCGGATTCGAGCACCGACAGCGTGCCGACGGCCGTGATGTCGTTGGAGAAGACGGGGCTTTCGTAGAAACGGTTGACGTTCGCCTCCGCCGCCAGCACGTAGACGATGTCGGCGCCGCCGAGCGCCCGCGTCATCCGGTCGATGTCGCGCACGTCCCCCCGGACGAAGGCGCAGGGCTGATCGTAACGCGGGGCGTCCAGGTCGTAGATGACGACCTCGTGCCCCTCCAGGAGGAGCGCGTCCACCACGTGGGACCCGATGAAGCCCGATCCCCCGGCAACCACCATCTTCATAGCCTGACCCCCGGAAATCAATTCAGCACTATAGCAGCCCGGGGAGCGCGTGCCAACGGTATCCGGAAAAATCGGGGAGACAACGCGCCGCGGTTCGGTATAGAATCGCCGCCGTCGTTACGGAAAAGGAGGCGGCCCATGATTCGCGTGAGTGTGCTCTACCCCCGGGGGGGGAAATTCGACTTCGACTACTACGCCACCCGGCACATGCAGCTGGTGCACCAGCTGCTCGACCCCTTCGGGCTGGTCCGGTCGGAGGTGGACAAGGGGGTGGGGGACTCCCCCTTCATGGCCGTCGGCCACCTGGTGTTCCGTTCGGCCGGGGAAATGGAGCGGGGGCTCGCCGAGCACGACCCGAAGCTGGCGGCCGACATGGTCCACTTCACCGATGTCCAGCCCCAGTTCCAGGTCAGCGAAATCCTTCCCTAGCGGGAGCACGGCCCGGCCGCGCTCCGCGCGCGGCCGGGAAAGCGCCTCACCCGCGCCCCGGGAATCAGGCCAGGGGCAGCTCCTTCGGGGCGGCCGTGAAGGAATAGAGCGTCGCCCGGGCCCCGGTAAGGTAGAAGGTGACGAAGGTCTCGTCCTCGGCCCCCTTGGGGTAGATCCCGAGCAGCATGGGGCCTTCCTGGAACGCCTGGACCTTGGCCTCGCGGCTGTCGTCGACGACGGCCTTCCCCCGGATGCGGAGCCAGGAGCCGTCCGCCCCCATCCCCGAGATCTCGACGTCGGGTTTCTCCTCCAACTGCCGGTACACCTCCTTGGTCCGGTTGGTGCAGAAGTAGAGGGCGTCGTTGCGCACCATCACGAAACCGAAGGGGCGGACCCGGGCGGCGTCCCCCTCGACGGTGGCCAGGTGGAAAACGGGGTTGGCCTTCAGAAACTCGAACGCGGTATTCATGGAATCCTCCTCCTGATGATGGGTTATTGGGTGCAACGCGCATCCTATAGGCGCCCGCCCCCAATAATCAAGCCGAAATTCCCTTCCCCCCGGCCGGGCGCCGCGCGCAGCGGGAGACCTTACACCGGGGCGCGCCGTAGGCTATAATTGGGGGTTTTCGCGGGCCTTCTCTTTCGGCCGCGTTCGGGGGTGACGGGCCGGTGTCCTTGCTGCTGTATTCAACCCGATCCAAGCTGATCCTCGGCTTCCTGGCCGTGGCGCTCGTGGTCTGCGGCGTCGCGCTCGCCGTCGGGGGGCGGATGCTGTACCAGGCGTTCATGCACGAGGCCTCGAACCGGGTGCGCATGGACCTCAACGCCGCGCGCGAGATCTACGACTCCCGCGTCCGCGTCGTCAGGAGCGCCTGCGCGCTGGCCTCCACCGGCCCGGTCCTGCAGTCGGCCATCCGCGGCAGGGACCTCGAGGCCGTGCTCGCCCGCCTCGGGGACGTCGCCGCCGAGGCCGAACTCGACTTCATGGGCGTCGTCGCCGGAGACGGCCGGATCCTCTGCCGGCTGGGGCCCCATTCCCTCCCCGCCGCCGGGGAGCGCCCGAACCCGCTGGCCCGCCTGGCGCTGGAGAAGCGGTCGGCCGTGGCCGGCACCGTGGTGCTCGATGCAGAGGCCCTCTTCCGGGAGAACCCCGACCTGGCCCGGCGGGCGAGGCTGGGCGTCGAGCCCGGGGGCGCCGGCGGGGAGGAAGGCAGGGTGATCGCCTCCGGCATGGCGCTCGGCGCCGCCGTCCCGATCTTCGCGGCGGGCCGCCTGGCGGGCGTCCTCTACGGGGGGGTGCTTCTGAACGGGAACCGGGAGATCGTCGACCGGGTGCGCGACACGGTTTTCCAGCACGAGGTCTACCGCGGGCGCAGCGTCGGCGCCTCCACCATCTTTCTCGACGACATCCGCATCGCGACCAACGTGCTCGGCCCCGACGGGAGCCGGGCGCTCGGGACCGCCGCGTCGGGCGAGGTCTCCCGCGCCGTGCTGGCCGGGGGGCAACGCTGGACCGACCGCGCCTTCGTGGTCAACGACTGGTACATCACCGCCTACGAGCCGATCGAGGACATCTTCGGCCGCAGGGTGGGGATGCTCTACGCGGGGGTCCTGGAGGCCAGGTACGCCGACGTGCGGCGCAAGGCGCTCCGGGTCTTCACCGGCGTCACCGCGGCGGGCATGCTCCTGGCGCTCGCGCTCGGCACCGTCATCGCCGGCCGGATCAGCCGCCCGGTGCACCGGCTGATCGAGGCGAGCGCGGAGGTCTCCCGGGGGAACCTGGCCCCCGACATCGGGCCGTTGTCCAGGAGCGAGATCGGGGTGCTCCAGAGGACTTTCCGGGAGATGCTCGAGTCGCTCGAGCGGCGTGACCAGGCCCGGAAGGCGGAGAGCGAGACCCGGCTCCTCGAGTTCGAGAAACAGGCCAGCATCGGGAAGCTGGCCGGCGGGGTGGCCCACGAAATCAACAACCCCCTGACGGGGATCTTCACCTTCACCCACATGCTGCTCCGCCGGGAGGACCTCGACCCCGAAATCCGCGCCGACCTCGAGCTCGTCGCCCGGGAGACGGAACGGGTGCGCAGGATCGTCAAGGGGCTGCTCGACTTCTCCCGCCAGACCGAGATCGAGCCGGAACCGACCGACGTAAACGGCCTCTGCCGCTCCACCCTGGCCCTGGTGGAGAACCAGGCCCTCATCAAGGGGGTGCGCCTCGGTTTCGAGCCGGGGGAGGGACTGCCGCCCGTCACCCTGGACCGGAACCAGATGCAGGGCGTGCTCCTGAACCTGATCCTCAACGCGCTCGACGCGACGGAGCCGGGGGGGGAGGTCTCCCTTTCGGCCGGGATCGGGATGTCGGCCGGCAGCCCCCGCCGCAAGGGAGTCTCGATCGTCTGCAGCGACACCGGCTGCGGCATCCCCCCGGAGCACCTGGACAGGATTTTCGACCCCTTTTTCACAACCAAGGACGTGGGGCAGGGAACCGGGCTGGGCTTGTCGGTCTCCTACGGCGTCGTCGAGCGCCACGGCGGGAGCATCCACGTCCGGAGCAAGGCGGGGAAGGGGAGCAGCTTCACCGTCTGGCTCCCCGTCGAGCCGGCACGGGAAGCGGAGAGCGTCGAATGAAGGTACTGGTCGTGGACGATGACGTGATGGTGGCCCGGAGCTGTTCGCGCATCCTGGCGTCGCACAGCTTCGAAGTCACCGCCGTGGCGGGGGCCGACGAGGCGATGGAGGCGCTCGGGAGGGAGGAGTTCGACCTGCTCCTGCTCGACGTCCTGATGCCGCGCCGGGACGGCTTCTCGCTCCTGCGCGAGGTGCGGCGCCTCCACCCCGCCCTGCCGGCCATCGTCATGAGCGGCTACTCGACCCCCGGCACGATCGCCGGCGCCTTCGATTGCGGCGCCACCCGTTTCATCGCCAAACCGTTCCGGCCCGATGAGCTGATGAAACTGATTCAGCGGATGACGGGGGGAGCGGCCAACAGTCTTTCCTGACCTGCGCACGCGCCAGGCCGGGGATTCGCACAATCCGAACCAAAGAAGGGAATGGATCATGGCAGAGAAAATGCTGATTATCGATGATGACGAAATCATCCTGAAATCGTGCAGGAAAATCTTCGAGGCCGAGGGCTTCGAGGTGGCGACCACGGCGAACCCGCAGGAGGGGCTCAACCTGGTCTCCGAAAAATCGTTCGACGTCGTCCTGGTGGACTGGATGATGCCGGGATTCGACGGCATGGACGTGGTGGAGGAGATCGACCGGCGCTCGCCCAACTCGGCGCTGGTGATGATCAGCGGCCACCCCTCGGTGGGGCGCGCGACCGAGGCGATGAAGCGGGGGGCGATGGACTACCTCCCCAAGCCGTTCAAGCCCGAGGAGATCACGGCCGTCGTCAAGAAGGCGGTCCGGCGCAAGGTGGCCGAGGAGTCGAAGGCGGTCGGGCGCTTCGAGAAGATGCTGAAGTCGCTGCAGTTCCCCGTCCCCACCCTCGAGGACAAGGCGCCCAAGAACATCGCCGAGACGGTGGCGCAGACCGTGGGGGTGGCCAAGGCGACCTCCCCCTGGTTCGCCGTCACGGTCCTGGGGATCCTGGCCGGGGCCTACATCGGGTTCGGGGGGCTGCTCTCCACCACCGTCACCTTCGACGCGGCGGCCGCGCTGGGGACCGGGGTGAGCAAATTCCTCGGCGGCGCGGTGTTCAGCGTCGGCCTGATGCTGGTCGTCATCGCCGGGGCCGAGCTCTTCACCGGCAACAACCTGATGGTGTCGAGCGTCATGTCGCGCGAGATCTCCTTCTCGACCATGATGAAGCGGTGGGGCCTGGTCTTCCTCGCCAACTTCGTCGGCTCGCTCCTCATCGTCGTCCTCTTCTACTACTCGGGACTCTGGAAGACGGGGGACGGCGCCCTCGGCATGGCGGCGGTCAAGGTCGCCTACGCCAAGGTCAACCTCTCCTTCACGGAGGCCATCGTCCGGGCCATCGGCTGCAACTGGCTGGTCTGCCTCGCCGTCTGGATGGCGCTTTCGGCGCGCCAGACGATCGGCAAGATCTTCGCCATCTTCTTCCCCATCATGGCCTTCGTCGCGATGGGGTTCGAACACTGCATCGCCAACATGTACTTCATCCCCGCCGGGATCCTGCTGGGCCATTTCGCCCCGCTCCCCGCGATCCCGGGGATCGACCTCGGCCTGCTCAACTGGGGCTCTTTCCTCTGGAAGAACCTGCTGCCGGTCACCATCGGCAACATCATCGGGGGAACCGTCTTCGTCGGCATGAGCTACTGGGGCGCCTACCTGCGCCCGGTCAAACCGGCCCGATAGGGCCGGCCGCCGCCGGCGTCCCGGGGATCCCGGGGCGCCGGCCCCTCCCGGGCCTCACCGCATCATCACGACCGACACGATCAGCTGCGACAGCACGATCTTGATCACGATCGACGACGGGTAGACGGTCGTGTACCAGATGTTCGGGAGGTCGCTCTCGGTCTGCTGGTTGGCCCAGGCCAGGCAGGCCGACTGGGTCTGGATCCCCGAGACCAGCCCCATCACCGCCTGCATCGGCAGCTTGAGGAACCGGATCCCGACCAGGATGCTGCAGGCCGTGACGAAGGTGGTCAGGAGCGCCCCGGCCGCGATCATGCGCCACCCCCCCGCCTCGAAGAGAGTCCCGAACCCCTGCCCCGCCCGGGTCCCGATCGCCGCCAGGAAGAAGACCAGGCCGACCTGGCGCAGCACCAGGTTGGCGTGAAACGGCATGTCCCAGGTGACCGGGCCGGTCCGCTCCAGCCGCCCGAGGACGAGGCCCATGACCAGCGCCCCCCCGGCGAACCCGAGCTGGAACCGGATCCCGTGCCCCAGGGGGATCGGGATCATCCCCAGGAAGACCCCCAGCACGATCCCCAGGGAGAGGGAAAGGAAATCGGTCTCGGAAATCGATTTGATGGAATCCCCGAAATACCGGGTCACCCGGTCCATGTTGTCGCGCTGGGTGATCACGCGGATGCGGTCCCCCATCTCCAGGACCGTGTCGGGGCGCGGGACGATGTCCACGTCCCCGCGCCGCAGCCGGGTGATGACGGCGTGCAGGTCGCGCAGCAGGTGGAGTTCGCGGATCGACTTGCCCGCCACCTCCTTGTTGGAGACGAAGATCCGGCGGTAGCCGACCCCCCCCTGCCCCGGGGTCAGGTGTTCCGCGGCCGCGGCGCCGAAGATCAAAAGCGCCCGCTCCATCGCCTGCGCCCCCCCGACGGCCACCACGTGATCGCCCGGGTCGAGGACGGTCTCGGAGGTCACGACGTCGACCCGGTCCCCCTTGCGGATCCGGCTGAGCACGAATCCGTGGTCCTTCAGCGCCGCGAACGCCTCCCCCACCTTCCGGCCCGCCAGGGCGGGGTTGGTGATCCGGAAGGTCCGGCTGAAGATCGGCTCCGGGGCGTACTCGTCCTCCGCCTCCATCGCCCGTGCGTTCCGGCCGAGTTTGAAAACCTTGTTGCAGAGGACGAAGGCGAGGATGACGCCGAACACGCCGAAGGGGTAAGTCAGGCCGTAGGCGATCACCGGCCCGTCGAGGTAGAGGTCGCGCGTCGCCCCGGTGAGGCCCCCCGAGAGGTTGCGCGTCGTCTCCACCGCCGCCGCCAGCGCCGGCGTGTTGGTCAGCGCCCCGCAGAAGAGGCCCGCCACCCCCGCCTCGGGCAGCTCGAGGAGGCGGGCGACCGCGAACGCCCCCGCGGCCCCGAGCGCGAGGATTCCCAGGGCCATCATGCTGAAGCGGAGGCCGCGCTTGCGGAAGGAGGCGAAAAAGACCGGCCCCGCCTGCAGGCCGATGGCGTACAGGAACAGGACCGACCCGATGACGTGGATGTGCTCGGGGAGGCTGAGGCGCCGGTCGAGGGCCCCGAAGAACATGCCCGCGAAGAGCACGGCGGCCACCCCCAGCTTGAGGCCGAACAGGTTGATGTTGCCGACGAGGTATCCGACCCCGATGACGGTGAAGAGGAGCAACAGCGGGTTCTGGGCCAGCAGGTCCATCATGGCTTCATTCCTGTGAAAACATGGGCGAAGAGGGACACGCAAACTATAGCACACGCCCGCCCGGGCGGGAAAATCGGCGAAATCCTTAAAAAAAGGGCCCCCGGGGGTATACGGCCGGGACCCGTCGGCCGATAACGTGTTCGCCATGACGAACGACCTCCTGCAGATGGAACCCAGGCCCAGGATCAAGACCAGCGCGTTCGAGCGCTTCAACAACGTCCTCAAGGACATGATCGAAAAGGGGGGGAGCGACCTCCATGCCACGGTCGGGAGCGGATTCCGGATCCGCATGCTGGGGGAACTGGTCCCCTCTTCCGACCCCGACCCCCTGGCCCCCGGCGAGATCGCCTCCATCGCGGGGGGGATCCTGATGGCCGGGCGCAAGTGCACCCGGGAAAACGTGATGGAGTTCGTCGAAAACCTCACCGACTACGACTGCTCCTACTCGCTGCAGGGGCACGGCCGCTTCCGGGTGAACATCTCGAGCCAGCGCCGTTCGCTCGCGCTGGTGCTGCGCCACATCCCCTACGTGCTCCCCACCATCGAGGACCTCAAGCTCCCCCCGGTGCTCGGCGACATCGCCCTGACGGAGCGGGGACTGGTCCTGGTCACCGGGATCACCGGGAGCGGCAAATCGACCACCCTGGCGGCCATGATCAACCTGATCAACCACAAGAAGCGTTGCAAGATCATCACCATCGAGGACCCGATCGAGTTCCTCTACCGGGACGAGCTGGCCAGCATCGCCCAGCGCGAGTGCGGGTCCGACACCGAGAACTTCGCCAAGGCGCTGCGCGCCGCTCTGCGCCAGGACCCGGACATCATCCTGGTCGGGGAGATGCGGGACCGGGAGACGATCGACATCGCCATCAAGGCGGCCGAGACCGGGCACCTGGTGCTGTCGACGGTCCACACCACCGACGCCCCGCGCACCATCAACCGGATTCTCAGCGTCTTCGACCCCTCCGAGCAGGCCGCGGCCCGGCTGCGCCTTTCGGAGACCCTGCTGGGCGTCGTCTCCCAGCGCCTCCTGCAGAAGGCGGACCGGAGCGGACGGGTGGCGGCGTGCGAGATCATGCGGCGCACCACCACCATCCAGGAATGCATCGCCGACCCCGACAAGATCCACATGATGAAGGAGTACATCGAGAAGGGGCGCGAGCATTACGGGATGCAGACGTTCGACCAGCACCTGACCGACCTCTACCGCGCCGGCACGATTTCGCTCGAGACGGCCAAATCGGCCGCCACCTCCGCCTCCGACTTCGAGCGCAACCTCCAGTTCGAATAAGGCCCCCGTCTTTCGCGTTTTCAGGAAAATCGGCCCGATCGGGCCGATTTTTTTGGAACGCCCCGCCCGGCGCGCGTATTCCCCCCGGAAGTTTTTGGCAAATTTTTGGGGGAAACCGCATGCATCTGTTGTCACCGACACGCCTTTACACCTGGAGCCGCTCTGCGGCCATCATCCTTGGCGCCCTCGGCGCGCCGCTCCTTCATGCCCAGCCTCCCGAGGGGCGCGCCTCGAGCGCCGCCGGGGAGATCCGCCTCGACGGGCGCCTGGACGAGGCGGCGTGGGCGGCCGCCGTCCCGATCGGCGAGCTGACGCAGGTCCTCCCGGATGAGGGGGGCAGCCCCAGCGAGAGGACCGAGATCCGGGTCCTGGTGGACAAGGACGCGCTCTACTTCGGCGTCGCCTGCTTCGACCGCTCCCCGGAGGGGATCATCGCCACCGAACTCACCCGCGATGCCGACCTCGACGTGGACGACAGCGTCTCGGTGGTGCTCGACCCCTTTTTCGACCACCGCAACGGCTTCTTCTTCAAGATCAACCCGAACGGCGCGCGCGCCGACGGGCAGATCTCCAACAGCGCCGAGTTCCCCAGCCTGGACTGGGACGGGATCTGGAACGCCCACGCCCGGATCACGGACGAGGGGTGGACGGCCGAAATCGAAATCCCCTGGAAGAGCCTCCGCTTCAAGCCCGGGCAGGAGGTCTGGGGGCTCAACGTCCAGCGCGTCATCAAGCGCCGGAACGAGACCGTCCGCTGGTCGGGGGCGCGGCGCGACATCTGGATCAGCAACCTCGCCGAGGCGGGGCGCCTCCAGGGGATCCCCGATGTGCGCCAGGGACTGGGCCTCGACATCCGCCCCTACGGGCTGGTGGCGCGCCGTGAGGGGAACGAATGGAAGGTGGACGGCGGGCTGGACGTTTCGAAGAACCTGGCCCCCAACCTGAACGCGTCCCTGACCGTCAACACCGATTTCGCCGAGACCGAGGTGGACGCACGCCAGGTCAACCTGACCCGCTTCGACCTCTTCTACCCCGAAAAACGCGCCTTCTTCCTCGAGGGGGCGGGGGTGTTCGACGTCGTGACCGGCATCCCCATGATGCCCGACCTCATCCCCTTCTTCAGCCGCCGCATCGGCCTGATGGAGCAGAACGGGATCGCGACCGAGGTGCCGGTCCTGGTCGGCGCCAAGATCACCGGGCGCCAGTCGGGGTACAACATCGGGCTGCTCGACGTCCAGACCGACGGGGTCGACCCGGTCGGGCTCGACGGGCAGAACCTGCTGGCCGCGCGCGTCAGCCGCGATTTCTGGAAGCAGTCGTACGTGGGGGGGATCTTCACCCGCGGCAACCCCTCAGGGGAGGGGGGCAACACCCTGGTGGGGGCCGACGCGCGCCTGGCCACCTCCACCTTCATGGGGGACAAGAACCTCAGCCTCAGCCTCTTCGCCTTCCGCACCGACGACGAGGCGAGCGACAGCTCCGGTTTCGCGGGAGGCTTTTTCATCGACTACCCCAACGACCTCTGGTTCGCCAACCTCTCCTGGAAACAGATCGGGGAGGACTTCCGCCCCGCGCTGGGCTTCGCACCCCGGACCGGGATCCGCAAGACCAACGCGATGTTCATGTTCCGCCCCCGGCCCGAAAAGGCCGGGATCCGGCAGGTCAGTTTCCAGCTCTTCCCGGAACTGATCACCGACCTGGACAACCGGGTGGACAACTGGCGGCTGGACATCACCCCCCTGGAAGTGGAGTTCAACTCGGGGGACGAGTTCGAGGTCTCGATCGTCCCCCAGTTCGAGCGCCTCACCGTCCCCTTCCCGATCAGCCGGGAGGTCACCGTCCCCGCCGGCGCCTACCGCTTCGACCGCTACGGCGTGAGCGTGGAGACGGCGACCAAGCGCCCCTGGGTGGCCTCCTTCGAGGCCCAGTTCGGCAGCTTCTACGACGGGACGCGGAGGGACCTGGCGCTCGACCTGACCCTCAAGCCGAGCCACCACCTCCTCGTCGGCGCGGGGGCGGAGCGGGCCGACGTCAGCCTGCCGGCGGGCGATTTCTTCACCCAGCTCTTCTCGCTGCGGGGCAACGTCAACTTCACCCCCAACGTCTCCTGGGCCAACCTGGTGCAGTACGACACGGAATCGCGCATCCTCGGCTTCCAGACCCGCTTCCGCTGGATCCTCAAACCGGGGAGCGACCTCTTCTTCGTCTGGAACCGGGGCTGGTTCAGGACTTTCGAGCACGACTACGTGTCGAGCTTCGACCGCGGGACGGTCAAGCTGCAGTACACCTTCCGGTTTTAGGAGAATGGATCGTCAGCGCCGGCCGTGGCCGCCGCGTCCCTCGTGGGACGAGCGGCCGCGCCGGTCGGCCTCCTCGAGGATCTCGAGATACTTCTTCTTCTGCCCCTCGTCGAGGATGGCGGCGATGTGGTCGTTGGTCTCCTTGCGGATGGCCTCGAGCTCCGACTCCCACCCCGTCCTGCTGCGGGCGATCCGGCCGCGGCTTTCCTCCAGGATCTCGTGGAGCCGGGCCTGCTGCTCCCCGCTGAGGTCGAGCCGGGCGGCCAGCCGGTCGGTGTGCGCCCGGGTCCGCCCCGCCTCGCCCGCGGCCGGGTGCCCCGGGATCCCCAGAAAATGACGCCCCCCCCAGCCCAGCAGGACGCCGACCAGGAGCACGGCGACGATGACGGCCAGGGCGCTCTGCCTCGTCTTCATCGGAGGTCCCCCCCCGTCAGCCACGATTCCATTTCCTCGTCCCCGAACTCCTCGACCGGGCGCTCGGTACCCGCCGTGGCCAACAGCGCGTCCAGTCCCGCCGGTTCCGGGGCCGGGCCGGGAGAGCCCCCCCCGAACAGGAGCAGCAAAAGCGCCAGCGCGGCCAGCCCGGACCAGACGGGGGCGGGGCGCAGCCAGGAGAGGAGGAGCACGTCCCAGGAGCGCCCACGGTCGAACGCGCGCCCGGCGATCGCCCGGGACGCCAGGCGCGCCGTCCCGATCTCCTCCTCCCGGACCAGGTGCGCGAGGTTGTCCAGGAGCAGCCGCCGCTCCCGGCAGGAGGGGCAGGAGTCGAGGTGGGACTCGAACCGCCGCGCCTCCAGGGGATCGAGCATGCCGTCCCGGTAACGGTCAAACAGGCTGCAGGGCCTTTTCATCCTTCCCCCTTCTTCTCCAGTTTCCGAAACTCCCGGTGGAGCTCGTGGCGCGCGCGCCAGACGCGCACGCGGGCGGTAGTCTCCGGGACCCCCAGGGCAGCGGCGACCTCGGCGTACTCCCGCCCCTCGATCTCCCGGAGCACGAACGCCATGCGCCGCTTCGCGGGGAGCCGTTCGAGCAGCCCCCGGGCCACCTCGAGATACCGGCCCCGGTCGGGCTCCCCCTCATCAGCGTGCGGGAGGGTGGACATCCGCTCGAGCACCCGCCGCTCCTCCGACTCCGATAGGTCGCTCCAGAGCCGGGTCCGGTCCGTCTTCCGCCGCCGGAGCCGGTCGATACAGTAGTTGGCGGCGATCCGGAGGATCCAGGGGGCGAAGGGGTAGCGCGGGTCGAACCGGTCGAGCCCCACCAGGGCGCGGATGAAAACCTCCTGGACCGCGTCCTCGGCGTCGGCCGTGTTGCCCAGGGTGCGGCGCACCGTCCGCCACACCGCGTCCCGGTACCGCTCCACCAGCAGGCCGAAGGCATCCCGGTCGCCGTCGCGCGCCGCCCGGATCAGGCCCGAATCGTCGTTTCCCGGCGCCCCTCCCATCCTCACTCCGGTCTCTCCGGTGCCGATCCGCGCCCGGTCCCGGCGTCCTCAAGGGGGCCGCAATGTGACATACGCGCCCGCCCCGTCCCGTTCCAGATTTTCTCAAGTCCGCTATGGCCGATGAGGCGATTGTATCAGAAAACGGGGCCGGCCGGGATTCCGGGCCTATTTCCCGAAGGAGATGGCCCGGTGGACCAGGCGGATGAACTCCCCGCGGTAGCCGTTCGGGTCGGCCCCCTTCCCCTCCTTAGCCCACTCGAGCGCGCGTTCGAGATCGGCGCTGCCCCGGTGGGCGGAATCGCCGAGGACCAGGCCGAAGGCGGCGACGGCTGCGGCGAACTTGAAGTCCCCCGAGGCGCGGGCGAACTTCCCGGGCGCGTTTTTGACCGTGTACTCGTAAAGCACGCTCCGGTCCCCTTCCGGCTCCTTGGAGCGGATCTTGACCGTAACCAGCTCGTCGCCCGCGGCCGCGGCCGAGACCGGCGCCGGCTTCCGGTACTTGAGCGGGTCCACTCCAGGTTTCCCCGCCGCTTCCGGAGGCACCAGCTCGTAGAGCGCGGTCACGGCGTGTCCCGCCCCGATCACGCCCGCCCGTTTGGCGTCGTCGTTGAAGTCCTCCTTCGCCATGAGGCGGTTCTCGTACCCGATCAGGCGGTAGGCCCCCACGTGCCGGGGGTTGAACTCCACCTGGATCTTCACGTCCCTGGCGATCGCCACCAGCGTCGCGTCCATCTGCTCCACCAGCACCTTTTTCGCCTCGCCGAGACCGTCGATGTAGGCGTAATTGCCCCGCCCCCGGTCGGCCAGCAGCTCCAGGGTGGAGTCCTTGTAGTTCCCCATCCCGAACCCCAGGGCGCTGAGGTAGACGCCGGTGTCGGCCTTCTCCTCGATGAGGCGCGTCAGCTCCCCGTGGCTGGTGACGCCGACGTTGAAGTCGCCGTCGGTGGCGAGGATGACGCGGTTGACCCCCCCGCGGATGAAGTTCTCCTCGGCCGTCCGGTAAGCCAGCCGGATCCCGGAGGCGCCCGCCGTGCTCCCCCCGGAGCGCAGTTCGCCGATCGCCTCCCGGATCCGCTCCTTGCGGTCCCCCCCGGTCGGGGGGAGCCACACGCGCGTGTTCCCCGCGTAGACCACGATGGCGACCCGGTCCGACTCGGTCATCCGGTCCACCAGCAGCCCCAGGGCCTCCTTCACGAGCGGGAGCTTGTTGCGAGGCGCCATCGACCCGGAAACGTCGATGAGAAAGACGAGGTTGCTCGCCGGCCGCTTCCCCGCCTCGATCTCCCGCCCCTTGAGGCCGATGCGCAGCAGCCGGTGCTCCGGCTGCCAGGGGGCCTCGGCCAGCTCGAAGTGGACGGCGAAGGGCTTGCCGTCGGTCGGGGGCGCGTAGGCGTAATCGAAGTAGTTGACCAGCTCCTCGATCCGGACGGCGTCGGCGGGTGGCCTCCGCCCGCTTTCCAGGAACCGCCTCACGTTCGAGTAGGACGCCGTGTCCACGTCGATCGAAAAGGTGGAGAGGGGATTCTCCAGCGCGTCGAGGAAGGGGTTTTCGGTCCGCGCGGCGTACGCTTCGGTGTTGAAACCCCCGCCCGGCCCGCGCACCACGCCACGCCCCATCTCCGCATCCACGGGCGCAAGGAGCCTTTTAAACTCGCCCACAAGTTCCGGATCGACGCGGCTCCGGGATACGGTCCCCGATTTGTGCCGGACCTCGCTCACCGTGACCCCGTCGCGCTGGATATTGATGTTCCCGGCCGCCACGCCCGCGAAGGTCTGGGTGTTGTCGCTGAAGATGGGGTCCTCGGCCTTGACCACGCCGCCCATGATGTTGATCAGGTCCATCACGTCGTTCGAGGCCAGAGGCAGCTGGGCAAGAGATTCCTCCAAAAGCAAATTCTGGGGGCCCTCGGTGCGTTCGTTGCCGCTGGGAGGCGGCTGCGGAACCGACGTCTCCTGCACCGGCGACGGGAGCGCGGGTACCGGGCCCGGCGCGGCTGCAGCGTCGGCCTCCGGAGGGGCGGATTCGGCTCTTTCGGGTTGCGGGGCCGAAGGCCCGGCCGGCGCCAGGCTCTTCTCCTCCATAGCCGGCGGCGGGACCGCGCTTTCGGCGGTCTGATGGAGGACGGCGGCCATCCGCTCCCGGCCGGGGTCGGGCCGGAACAGCTGCCGCTGCGCCAGGAAGGACACGAAGAGGATCACGGCCGCGGCGGCCGCCAGGGCCCAGGCGGGGCGCACCCCGAACCAGGTTTTTCCGGATGCCGCCCGCGTCTGGACGGCCGCTCGCTGGGCCGGCGCCAGGCCCGGCTCCGGCCCCGTCATCAGCTCGCGCGCGAGGAGGTCGGCCGTCTCTCGGATCTCCGCCACCAGCGCGGCGATTTCGGGGGATGCGCCCACGATCGCTTCCAGTTCCGCCCGCTCCTTTTCATCGGTGACCTCCCCGAGCGCGTAGGCGGTCCAGATGGGGTCGTTCAGGTCTCTGTTCATTTCGCCCTCCCCGGGGCCGGTTCGGTCCGGACCCTTTCCCGGATGGTCTTCAGTCCCGCGTGGATGAGAAAACCGACGTTGCTCACCGACAGGCCGGTGACGCGGCTGATCTCCTGGTAGCTCAGATCCCCCTGGAACTTGAGCCGCAGGACCTCCTGCTGGTTGGCGGGGAGGGTGTCGAGGATTTTCAGAATGCCGGCCAGGCGCTCCTGCAGCTCCAGGGCCGCCGATATTTCGGGCCCCGGGTGAGGTCGGGCGCCGAGCCGGGCAGCGCTGATTCCGGTCATGCGTCGCTCCTTTCTAAGCACATCCAGGGCGCGGTTGCGGCAGACGGTGTAGAGCCACTGCCCCAGGTGGTCGCGGATCGGGCCGGGGCCCCGGCGGCAGAGCTGGAGGAAGGTGTCCTGCACCACCTCGCGCGCCCGCTCGGGATCCCGGGTGATGTGAGAGGCGTAGCGCACGAGCGGCCCTTCGTACTCGTCGAGGATGGGTGAAATCCAGCTGGCGTCCGGCATGCTCGGCCCTCGTCGTTGTTTGCCGTCTCTCTACCCTGAATGACGATCGTCCGCGGATTTTCTTAGAAAAAACGTCGCCTGATCGGAATGGGGCGATTGTAACCCGGCCGCGGGCCGCCGGATCAACGATCTTTGCCGGCCGAGGTCCCCAACCACGCTTCCGCCGCGTCGCAGATGCCGGCCACGGCCGGGTTCTGGATCCGGCGCTCGGCCGTCAGCGCGTAGAGCGACTCCCGCACCCCGGAGGCGTCGCCCACCCAGCGCACCCCGAGCTGCCCCTCGATCTCCCGGCGGATCACCGTGGGGGCGGGGAAGGCCCCGACCCCCTGCTGGCCGAAGGCGCCCAGCAGGGCGCTGTCCTCGAACTCCCCCAGCAGGGCGGGGCGGAGGCCGCGGTCGGCAAACCACCGCTCGAGCGAGCGCCGCATCATCGTGTCGGCGGTGGGGAGGAGGAGCGGGGCGCCGTCGAGGGAGCGGGGGAAGCCGCGCCGCAGCCGGGAGGCCAGGGGCGGCCGGGCGAAAAAGGCCACCTCCGACCCCCCGAGCAGGCGGCTGTAGGCCCGGACCTTCGCGGTCGGGGCGGCCGGGGCGTCGGTCAGGACCAGGTCGAGCTCGTACAGTGCCAGCTCGGCCAGGAGCCGGTCCGACCGCCCTTCCCGGCAGACGAGGCGCACCGGCCCCGAAGCGAACGCCGGCAGGAGCACCCGTTCCGCCACGAGTTTGGGCACCACGTCGGCCACCCCGACCGTGACCCTGAGCGGCTGGCCGACCGGGCGGTCCCCCAGGGTGTCCACAAGCTCCCGCCCCAGGCTGAAGATCTCCTCCGCGTAGCGGTAGACCACCCTGCCGCTTTCGGTCAGGACCAGGCGCCGCCCCTTGCGGGCGAAGAGGGGGTGGCCGAGCGCCGCCTCGAGCTGGTGGATCTGCTTGCTGACGGTCGACTGCGCCAGGCCGAGTCCGGCGCTCGCGCGGGCGAGCCCCCCTTCGCGCGCGACGCGCCAGAAGTAGAGCAGGTGGTGGTAGTTGATCCATTCCATGGCGGGATCATACTTCGTCTGAATCGAATGATAAAGCTTATATTATCTGTTTGTCGAAGTAACGGGGACCCCGTATGATGGGCGTCCACTGGAGAGGAGCGGAGTCTCATGGGAGCGGGGATCGGCACGCCGGAGCTGTGGGCCGGGTTCATCATCTTCATCCTGGCGATGTTGGCGCTCGACCTGGGGGTGTTCCACCGCCGGGCGCACGAGGTGAGCACGCGGGAGGCCCTCGCCTGGTCCCTGGTCTGGATCGCGCTCGCCCTGCTGTTCAACGCGGGGATCTATCACTGGTTCGGGCGGGAGCGGGCCCTGGAGTTTTTTACCGGCTACCTGATCGAAAAAGCCCTCTCGGTCGACAACCTCTTCGTCTTCCTGGTCCTCTTCACCTACTTCGCGGTTCCCGCGGCGCTCCGGCACCGGGTCCTCTTCTGGGGCATCCTCGGCGCCCTGGTCATGCGCGCCCTCTTCATCGCGGCGGGGACGGCCCTGATCGCCGCCTTTCACTGGGTCCTCTACCTGTTCGGCGCCTTCCTGGTCTTCACCGGCCTCAAGCTCCTGGCGGCGCGGGACGAGGGGATCGAGCCGGAGCGCAACCCCGTGCTGCGCCTGATCCGGCGCGTCCTCCCCTCGGTGCCGGAGTACCACGGCGCCCGCTTCGTGGTCCGGCGCGCCGGGCGCTGGTTCGCCACCCCCCTGCTCGCGGTCCTCGTCATGATCGAGGCGACCGACATCGTCTTCGCCCTCGACTCGATCCCCGCCGTCTTCGCCATCACCCGCGACCCCTTCATCGTCTTCACTTCCAACATCTTCGCGGTCCTGGGGCTGCGCGCCCTCTTCTTTTTGCTCGCGGGGATGCTGGGGCGCTTCCGCTACCTCAAGGTGGGGCTCGGCCTGGTGCTCGCCTTCGTCGGGGTCAAGATGCTGCTCGTGGACCTGGTGCGGGTGCCCATCGCCCTGTCGCTCGGCGTCATCGCCTGCCTGCTCGGACTCTCGGTGGCGGCCTCCATGCTCCTGCCGGAGCGGCGGTCCGAAGCGCTGGACTAGTCGGTCCCCGATGCCTGCGTCCCCGGCGCCGGGTCCGGCTTTGGCCGCCCCCCCTTCCTGCGGAAGAGGAGGTCCTTCAGCCGCATCCCCTCCTCCTGGAACCTCTTCAACAGCCGGCGGGCCCAGAGGAACTCGACCGCCAGGATGGCCAGGCCGGCCCAGACCACGGCCAGGCCGGGCCCGGGAATCCCCGGGATGGCCAAAAGCAGGCCCAGGCCCATCAGCGTGAAGCCGAAGACGATCATGATCCAGCGCCGGGCGGTCCTCAGGGTCTTGATGAACATGCAGTCAGGATAGCATGGGGCGATCCGCCTTCCTATGGCCGGATCGCGGCCGTGGACGAAATCCCCCGGAAATGATACAAAGTCTTCATGGACATGCCGGCGTTTCTCAATTCCCCGCTCTACGTCTACGGGGTGCTCCCGCTCCTGATCTTCCTGGCGCGGATCGCCGACGTGAGCCTCGACACGCTGCGCATCATCTTCATCAACCGGAGCCTCCGCTACCTGGCCGCGTTTTTCGGCTTCGTCCAGGTCCTGATCTGGCTCATGGTGATCCGGCAGATTTTCCAGAGCCTCGACAACCCGCTCTGCTACATCGCCTACGCCGCCGGCTTCGCCGCCGGGAACATCATCGGCCTCGTCATCGAAAACCGCCTTTCCATCGGCAGGGTCGTCATCCGCACCATCACCCGCCGGGAGGGGGACGGGCTGGTCGCCTTCCTCCGCTCCTCCGGCTTCGGGGTCACCTCGCACGACGCGGTGGGGTCCACCGGCCCGGTCAAGGTGATCTTCACCATCGTGGAGCGGAGCGACATCCCGATGGTGGTCGAAACGATCAAGCGGTTCAACCCCAACGCCTTCTATTCCGTGGAGGACGTGCGCTTCGTGAGCGAGGCGGTCACCCCGCACCGCCTCCCCGTCCCCCGCAGGTGGAGAAAGATGATTTCATGGACCCGGAACAGGGTATGACGCTCGACGAACGGATAACGGCCGGCGGGCGCCCCCTGCTGCTCGACGGGGGGATGGGGACCCAGCTCGGCGAGGCCGGGCTGCCGATGGGGGCGGAAACCTGCCTCAGCCACCCCGACGCCGTCGGGGCGGTCCACCGGGCCTACGCCGCCGCGGGCGCGGACCTCATCATCACCCATACCCTGACCCTGAACCGCGTCGCCGCGCAGGCGGCCGGGTCGGGCGTCGACATCCAGGCGGGAAACCGGGCCGGCGCCGCGATCGCGCGCTCGGCCGCCGGCACGGGGCGGTACGTCCTGGGCGATATCGGCACCACGGGGAAGCTGCTGGCTCCCGTCGGGCCCCTCGCGGAAAAGGACGCCCGCGCCGCCTACCTCGAACAGGCCGCGGCGCTGGCCGAAGGGGGGGTGGACGGTTTCATCGTGGAAACCATGATCAGCCTCCCGGAAGCGCTCGTGGCGCTGGGCGCGTGCCGCGAGGCGGCGCCCGCGCTCCCCGTCCTCGTGTCGATGACGTTCAAAATGACGCCGAAGGGGGCGCGGACGGTGATGGGAAACTCGGTCGCCGACTGCGCCCGGGCGCTGGAGGAGGCGGGAGCGACGGCCGTGGGCGCCAACTGCGGCGACCTCGCCCCCCTCGAAATGGCCGCCCTGGTCCCCCTCTTCCGGGAGTCGTGCGCGCTGCCGGTCATGATCCAGCCGAACGCCGGCCGTCCCCTGCTGGTCGACGGCCGTACCGTGTTCCGCATGACGCCGGAGGATTTCGCCGCGGGGACCGTGCGCGCGGCCGAAGCGGGCGCGCGCCTCGTCGGCGGCTGCTGCGGGACGACGCCGGCCCATATCAAGGCCCTGGCCCTGCGGCTCGGCGGGGGGAAATGACATGGAGCTGATCCTTCGGGTCGCGCGGATCGAGCTGGTCGAAACGGCCGAAGGGAAGGCGCGAGTGCGCCTGACGGGGGCGGGCGGGGAGGATTGCGTCCTGGAACTCGAGCCGGGCGCCGCCGTGGACTTCGCCCCCGACGAGGACGAAGGGGGGTGGGGACTCGCCGGGGGGATGGAAGACCTGCTCTCCCCCCCGCCCGGAGAGGGGCCCCTGGAAGAAGCGGGCCCTCCTCCGGCCCGCCCCAACCGGGTGCTCGAACGGCTGGCAGAACTGGAACCCGCGCTCACCCGAACGCCCTGCCCCGGGTGCGGCCGGACCGAGGAGCTCGCGATCACCCAGGAGGGGGTCGTCGCGCTCTGCCGGGAGTGCGGCCGGCTGCGGCGAATCGACGCCGCGACGCTCCAGCGCCTGGCCGACCGGCTCGCCCTCCCCTGCTTCTCCTGCGGGACGGGGGCGCTCCGGAGCGAGGAAACCCCCTACGCCAATCTCCTGAAGTGCCCGAACCCCGGGTGCGGCGCCCGCAACTCCTGGCAGGGGATCCGCGACCGGCTGGACGCCATGCAACCTCAGGCTCCGGCGGATCCTTCCGGCGCCAGCCGCCCGCAAAATCGGTCAAGGGGAGAAACCACATCCATCCGGGCCAGGGAATAGCTTCTGCGCAGGTTGAACACAACCTGGGTGGCCCGCTCCGGCTTCATCCGTTCCGCGTAATAGACCAGCGCCTTATGCAAACCGTCATCGGAGAGTCTGACCTCCAGAAGCTCCCGAAGCCTGCCGTTCTCGATCCATGCAAAATCGATCTCCCGGCCCTCCTTGTCCCTGAGGTATTTGAGGTCGACCCGATATCCTTCGAAGTCCTCCCGAAATTCGGCCAGCTTCTTGAGTTCGCAGGCCACCAGGTTTTCAGCCTTGGCCCCCTCGTCGCCGATGACATCGCCGGTATCGTAGAAATAGACCTTCGGAGGTTTGCGAATGGCCCGGGGAAGCCCCCTGGACAAGGGCCAGACGGTGAAGATCACATACATGCGCTCCAGGAGCTCCAGCCACTTTTTTGCCGTGACCGGGGAGATTTCAAGATCCCCCGCAAGCTTCGCCAGCGTGACGGGGCTGCCTACGCGGCTACGCAGGGCATCCAGGAAGAGCCGCAACAGCGACAGGTCCCGGACATTCTCCAGATCCCGGATGTCCTCCCGAAAGACTCTGTCCATTCTTTCCCGGCGCAGGCGGCGGGCGGTCCGCTCGCTATCGGAAAGAAGAAGTTCCGGAAAACCGCCCAGGTTCATCAACCGGGTCAGGGCCTCCCTGCGCGGCACTTGAGGGGGCAACTCGGAAAGAGAGAAGGGATGAAGCCGCCAGAGATGATAACGTCCAAGCATCGAATCACCCCCCCGCCGATACACATCAAGCCGGGCGCTTCCGGTCACCAGATAGGTCTGACCTTGCGGCCGGGTATCAAAAACCCCCTTAAGCCACCTCTTCCATCTCCCGTACTTGTGAAGTTCATCGAAAACCACCAGATCCTTTTCTTCACCCCACCGCTGCTTGAGCACGGTACGTCGATCCAGGGCGCTGTCCAGGTTGAAGTAGGCCCCGCGGCCGTATTCCTCCAGAACCGCTTCGGCCAGGGTAGTCTTTCCGCATTGTCGCGGACCGGCGACGAAGACCATCTTCGACTTCAGGTCTTCCCGAACCATCGGATGAATGTAGCGGCGTTCCATGGCGCTCCCCCATCCTGGCTATTTATCACATAAGTAAAAAATAGCCAAGTCCATTTTACAGTACGATAAAAAACAGCCAGGTCGCCCATCCCGCCCCCGCCTCACGGGGGAGCCAGGGGCAGTGGCCTTTGGGAGCCGAATCCGTCATAATGGCGAGTTATGAATACACCGCGGAGAGGTGAGCCGCTCGTTGTTGCCGTTTTCATGGCCCTGGCGGCCGTGGCGGCCCTGGCGGCGCCGGACGAGGACCTCGTCAGCGGGGAGTGGGAGGTGAAGACGGCCGCCGCGGACGGGAGCCTGGCCAGAACGATCTTCGATTTCTACCTCGACGGCGGAGAGCTGAAAGGGTCGGTCCTGGCCTACCCCGAGTACGAATACCCGATCCGGGACGGGAAGGTCTCGGGGGACAAGATCTCCTTCTCCCTCGAGCAGGTGGTCGGGGGCCGCACCAGCTCCTATTTCTACGTGGGGAAGCTGAGGGGAGACACGATCGAGTTCGAGATCGCCCCCCTCTCCGGCCACGGCATCCCCAGGCGGGAGAAGCTCACGGTCCGGCGGGTGAAGCCGGCGGCGCCGTGATCTGGAAATCGAGCGCCTGGGACACGAGCCCGTCCTTCTCCTTTCTCCGCTTGTCCCGGGCCAGGAGCTCCAGCACGTAGTCCCCCGCGGCCAGGTCCTTCCCCAGGGTGAGCTTCTGGGTGACGGGGATCCGGTCGAAGTTTGTCAGCCCCCGGACATCGAGCGGCTGCGGCGCGCTCCGGAACACCTCGACGCCGTCCCGGTAAAGGACCGACTGCAGTTCCAGGTCGGCCGGCTCCTCCTTTTTGACCTTCGCGTGATAGAGCACCGCCATGTGCCGGAAGTTGTCCCCGGCGGCGTATTGCCGCAGCGCCGGGCTGCGGCCGTCGTCCCGCCCCAGGACCGGAGTGAAGACGGTTTCCTCCAGTTCCCGCGCCGTCCCCGAGCGGATCCACTCGGCGTCTTCCGCCGTGGCGAGAACGAAGATGTCGGAGAGCGCCAGCCGGTCCTTCCCGAGGTCGGGGATCTCGATGAACTGGTAGGCCGACCCGATCTTGCCCGAATCGATGTCCCGGACCGCCGCGCGGACGTAATAGGCCCCCGGCTTCCTGACCGGCAGGAGCAGCGAGAAACGGATCCCGTGCTCGCGCACCCAGTCGAGGTTCTCCTCCGGGATCCGGAAGAGGTAGCGGAGCAACCGGGAGTCGTGCACCCAGCCGTCGATGTCGGAGGTCAGGGCCACGGTCTCGACCTCGGCGAAATGCCCCTCCCCCGGCTTTTCCCTGAGGGTCAGGTTCCGGGAGTCGAGGTGGATCCAGGAGCGGAGCACGTACCCCGCCCCGGCGCCGTCGATGTAGCCCGAGGCCAGGCTGACGCCGAGGTCCCTGAACTGGAAGGGGGAGAAGATCGCCTCCTGGAGCGGGTGCCGCTCCGGGGGACCCGCCTCGTCGGCCGCCCTCCCGTAGAAGCCGTCGCGCGTGTGCACGGTCGCCCCCTTCCGTTTGACCTTGATGGTCACGCGGTGGTAGATGTCCCTGCGGTTCTCCTTGAACGTCGTCGCCGGGGGGGAGTAGGAAAGGAGGTAGTACCCCCGCAGCATGTTCCCCACTTCCTCCCCGACCCCGTCGACCATGAAGTTGGCGTTCTGCACGAAGGTGCCGCCGGTCTTCTGCGGCAGGGGGTTCTGCCCGTCCGAAAAGTTCTCCCCGAACCCGCTGAAGTCCCTCCCGGGGCTTTCCCCCCGGGTCCAGACGTTGGTGTCGGGGGCCAGGAGCCCCCGGACGTCCATCACGTGCACCACCGCCCCGCTCCGCAGCGCCTCGTCGGCCAGCTGGTTGTACTGCCTGAGGACGCGGTAGTAGAAATCGATGTCCTTGCCGGCGAACATGTCCTCCACCGTGGTGTAGATCGGCTTGGGGATGGTGGGCTGCGCCGAAAGGACGATCACGGCCTTGCGCCCGGGAAGGCGCCCGAGCGCCCCCAGGGCGTAGCGGATGGTCGAGATCTGGCTGTCGAAGATATAGTTCAGGTTGTAGTTGGCGCGGTCGAACTCGACGTCGCGCCCGGCGTTGGATCCCCAGCGCACCTTTTCGATCCGGGCCAGCAGCTGCCCCTTGTCCGCGAGAAACATCTGCAGCGCGCTGTTGCCGTACCCCGTCCTGAGGATGGCGACCATGTCGCCCGGCTGCATCTGCTTCTCCACGAAATTCTGCATCGCCATCCGGGCGTAATGGACGTGCTCGAACCGCATCGACATGTCGTCCACCACGAACACGATCGTGCGGTTCACCTCCTCCGGCTCCGGCGCCGGGGCGGGGAGCGGCGCGAGCGCCTTCGGCCGTTTCCCCGGCAGGCGGGGGGCCGCCTCCGGGGCGGTTTGGTTGGAGATGTAGGTCGCGGACGTCACCTCCTGCGGCAGCGTGTCCTGGTAGATCTCGAAATCCGCGGCGGTCAGGTCGGTGATCGGCCGCCCCTTTTTGTCGAGCACCACCGCGTCGAGCCTCACCTCCTCGACCGCCACCCGCACGGTGAATTGTTCCCGCGCCCCGTCCTCACCGACCTGGGCCGCAGCGGACGTGCTGCCGGCGACACCAGCCGCGATTACCAGCAATGCCAGCCATAACCTGTTCATGCGCCTGCCCCCCACGCTTTCCGAATACATTGCATCACGATCCCCAACACGATCGGCAACACCCATTGAAGGTTTCGACGCGAGGCTCCCAAACCCGCTCGGCCGCTTTCCCTGTTTTTTGCCTCACGAACCCTCCTCTCCCTGCCGGGGATCCGCATGGGCATTCATCGGTTGCGTTGGGATGTGGCGCCGTTGCACTCTCAGCCTGTGCCATTAGATTACCACTACCCGTAACCAGGCTGCGCAATAATTTATTGCATGCAAACAAGCCTGAACCTTTAGTGCTCCTGTTTGTATTTCCAATCAATAGGAGTTTGCTCGTTCCATCGCCCTCTCCAGCCTCTTTTTGCACGAAAACATGCGCTGCTCGGGGGAAGGGTTACCGTCTGCTCCCGCCTCCGGCTCGGCCTGGCCCAGGGCGACGGCAAACGCCCCTTCGGCCGCTTCCGGCGAGGAGTACGCATGGGTGGAGGCTCGGAAAACCGCCGGTTTCCACCCGCTTGAGGCGAAGTCTTCGGGCGAACTCGCCGCCGGGCCTCGTCACAGCCGGGCGGGAATGGACGTGGACTGCCCGCGTGTGTTACGCTGCATGCATGGTGAAGCTCGAGAAGTTGTAGGAGCACGTTCTTCTGCGCCGCTCGGATGGGAATGTGCCCTTCCTGTGCGGCTCGGGTTTGAAGAGAGTCATTCGCTTCCTCGATACCGTCCTCGAAAAAGCGGGACGCTCGTAGCCCTATGCCCGATTTTGATATACTGGAAGAGTTTGCGAACGTTGTGACCATTGCCATCGGCAAACGCATCCGGGAGCTTCCAAGGCTTGAGAAACAGTACGGCAGCGGACGATGGCGCAAGATGAAGGGGGAGGCTAAAATCCGCCTCACAAACGGGCGCGTCGTCAGGGCCGAGCTCCATTGGTACGAGGCCCACGGAATAGGCAGAAAAGAGTTTAAGAAAAAACGTTATCTCGAATAATGGAAACCTATGCGCAACTTAAAGAAAACCCAGCCGGGATTTGTTGTTTGTCTTAAAAACGAGGGCTATCCGGCTTCCCTGGAACGCCACAAGATCTACCGCGTGCTCCCGGATCCGGAAGCTGAAAAAGTCGGCGACATCAGGATCATCGATGAAAGCGGCGAGGATTATCTCTATCCGAAGGACTGGTTCGTCCTGATCACCGTCCCCGATGCCGTCGAAGCTTCCTTGCTCAGAACCGCCTGATTCCTTTCCCGAGATGTGCCTGAACCGAAATCGCCTGCATCGCAAATAGCCCTTCTCAGAGGGGGAAACGTATTTCCGCCATATTTCGTCCTCCAGGCGATTTGAAAAATGGCTTGGTATTGCGTCTCGGGCTGGGAGAGCTTGGCTCGACCAACCCGAGAATCTCCATCACTCCCCTTGTGGCTATTCAGAGAGATGCTCGGGAAGAGCTGAAGGATAGGGAGGATCAGCCGCCGTTTTCGTCAGGGCGCCAGCCGGTATTCCCTTCCCCCTCCCCTCTTCTGATAAGCATTATGTCGACTGCGAAAGCACCATCTTGACTATGGGGGGCATTTTACCCAAGATCGGGGCGATCAATATGGATTTTGGCCGCAGCTATAACAACCTTTGCAGATCAATATCTTGAGTATTTTGAAGTAAAACTGGTTGAGCCTTTTACTGGTGTCTTGATGGATAATTTACCAGATTGGAAGCGTTGTAAAGTTCTTGATGTAGGTGAGCAGGGTTATGCTGATGTACGAAAATATTTAACAGTATTTGATGAAGAGTTAGATGTTAACCATGTTAAAATGTATGAATTAAAAGATACGAGTGAGTATCACCTATATATCAAAGATATTTTTGAAAGTTTTGATTTTGAATTTGATTTAAAAATCAAGCTCTGTTATTTTGATAGAGGTGTTGGGATGTTTATAGTTTCTATCATAATTGATGGCGAGGAAAATAATCCCATTTATCTTCGAAGTATTATCTCGTTACTTCGACGTTGGTTTTATACACATACCAGTGATGCAGAATTTAGAACTTTTTTTATTAATGATATAAAAAAGAAGATATTAAAATATGAAGATCAATATTTTGCTATTCATGAAAGGCCATATCTTTTCTGTAAGGATAGGGAGGATCAGCCGCCGTTTTCGTCAGGGCGCCAGCCGGTATTCCCTTCCCCCTCCCCTCTTCTGATAAGCATTATGTCGACTGCGAAAGCACCATCTTGACTATGGGGGGCATTTTACCCAAGATCGGGGCGATCAATATGGATTTTGGCCGCACCCGTTTATATTGCAGACGCACCGGTATTTATTGCAGAGTCATTTCAACCGGACTTTTAAACAGTTCACGAAAAAAACTCCGCAGTAGTATCGATCTATTTTTCTTAAATGCTAATCCTGTGCAATGGCGTTTCATTGACGCAAGAATAAATACGCGCAATTTTATAAACAAATGTTTTATCTTTTTCGCGAGGGAACCATGCAACTTCAGAAAGAGCGAATAATAATCGGATTCATCGTCGCAGCCGCCCTCTGCATTGTTATGGGATGCAGTTACACAAAGCAAGCCTCCTTTGGATCAACCGATAAAGCGACTCTCGAACTCGCCGACGCAGCGCACCGCCGTATGGACTTGCACGCCACGATCGATATTTTGACAAGGCTAACGGTCGATGCCGGCTCTTCTGCCGACGATAAAGAGAAGGCGTTTGCCCGGCTCGCTCTGCTGCGCGCCTATTTTTACAAGGACAACAATTCCGCCGTCGACTTAATCCAAAAAGCATTATCGATTTCCGGCAATCAACCGGACCTTTGGACTGTGCAGAGCCGCATCCATTGCCTTCTCGGACAGTATCAGGAAGCTGAAAAAGCAGCGCAACAGGCCCTCGCCCTAGCTAAAACCACGAGCGAAATCCTGGCGGCGAGATTGGCTCTTGGCCTTGCCGTTCATGATCACTCTATGCGGAGGTTTCGCGCGGGGGAAGCGCCGGACGACGCCCTGCTTCGGGAGGGTCGAGAAGCGCTCTGTGCAGTTCTTGCTGTTGAACCCGGACAGCCGCGAGCAGCGGAGTTGCTTCTGGGAATCTCTCTTTTCTTAGGCGATGGACCTACCGCTCAATTCGCATGGCGGCAGTTCTTCAGACTTCCCGCAGAACGCCCGGCAGTGGGAATCCTCGCCCAGCCTAGCGTCACATTGGCACGCATACTTCCACATTTACATGTGCGGCCCCTGAGCCGCGAGCAGCGCAGATCTCTCATTGAAGCGCTCGCCCAGTCCCGGTTCTATGATTACGCGAGTTTGATAGCGGCTTCTTCTCAATTCGGCAAAGACCCGGACATTGCTCAGGAGAGAACGATAAAGGATATCGTCGTATATGATGGATTTATCTCGCGCCTTCGTACATTGTGCGAGGAGTTCTACCGCAACACTGCAGTGGCAAGCGGCCTTTTGGATTCCATTTCCTTTCTCAATAATAAAGACAAAGCTTTCAGGCGTGACCAAGATGAAGAAATGCAGCGCTTGTGGCAGGAACTTTCGTTCCCTGAAGGCCGGCCCGCGTACAGTGTTTCCCGATTCAAAGACGAAATGCTCCGCCGCTTTGGCCTTGACTGGTGGGGAGATGGGAAAACGAATGGCTATACCGACATTCTGGCAGGTCATCGCATCTCGGATGAGAATCGCAAAGTGGAACAATACGGTTATTCCGCTGACATTCGACTCGTGGTCGACGATCAGATGATTTCAGCGGGTTATTCCTCTTGGTTTTGGTCCTCACTCACAAGTTCGATGGTGGGTGGAACAGCCGATTCCTCGACGATATTCGTGTTCCGGCCGGCTTATGTCGAGCAGCAGTACCAGGAATGGCGGAACGCGGCAGATGAGGGCAATCGTGCAAAAGTCGAAGCGCGGATTTCACAGTTGCTATTTCAGGACGATGCGCTTGCGGCTAAAAATCCTTACGGCTATCTTCCCGGACTTGATAGCTCATTGAGACACGCGGCCACTATGAGGATCTACCATCGAATTGCAGCAGGGAACCTTGCCGGCGCGGATCTCTGTATCGCGTTCATCAATGAATTCTCCCGAGTCCAGGACTCTTACCTCGTATTCGCGCATGAGGGCCGCCATTTGATAGACAAGAAATACTTTCTCTCGAAATACACCTCATGGGGCGCTATGGAACAGGAGCGGCGGGCCAAGCTTTCACAGATCGTCTTTGCGGCGGATCCGAAGTTGGCATTCACCGGAATTCTAAGCCCTTACATCGGCGACCCAAAAATTCCGCATGCCATGGCAGATGAAATGATTGTGAAAGGATATGTGCAATGGATGTCCGCGAATTCGGGCAAAATCCCGGGATTGAATCCATCCCGGCCACTCTTGCCCCAATTCAATTTGCTTTCCGACGAACAGGTCAGACAAATCGCCCGAAACCTGGACCCGTTGGCCAATGAGAAATAAAAAGATCCTGTTCCTGCGGGAACGGGGACGGGAACGGGGACTGACCACGATATATCCTTGTTTTATAAGGATATACATTGGATTTTACAGGAACAATATGGTCTTAAATCAATTTTTTGCATACAAAAAAAAATGGCTAAGCATGGGAGGTGATTCTGCTATACAAAGCATCCTTTGCTTAGATCAATGAAAAGGCCCTTAAAATTTGGCTGCAAGCAGGAAAAAATGAGGGTGAAATACCAATAAATGATGTGGTTGCAGCATTCCTCCACCCGGTGCTCCCATCCCTAAACCCAGGATTGCCCCGCCGGGAATGATGCAAGCCACGAGGATGGTAGAGGACGGTCCTCACGTTCTTGGCGTCGACACTCGCCGCCGCGGGGAAATAATCAGGAAACGTGTGGGACGTCCCGAATAGAATCAGGCAGCATGAGATGTTTTTCGCCGTGCAAGACATTGAATCAGCCCTTTGCCGGAAACCCCAAGAGCGAGAATCGAACGAACAAGCAGATCCAGAGATACAGAACTATCGCCGGCCTCCATTTTGGCAACCCGAGATTGGCTGGAGTTTAAAAGCTTCGCAGCATCAGATTGCGTCATTTTGCGGCGCAGCCGCTGAGCACGAAAACTCTCGGAAAGCCTGAGCTTGATTTCTACATAGGCTTCCTCTTCCGGGGAGAGCCCAAGAAACTCTTTGGCATCTCCAATCTTCCATCCTTTCGCTTCAAGTCGTTTTCTCTTATTGCCAGGCATCGTCATAATCCCGCAATCTCCTTCTTGATCGCTCAATCACCGATTGTGGAGTGGTTCGAGTCTTCTTGCTGAAGACATCCAGAATCACAACGGCGTCGGGATCAACGCGATAAATAATTCGCCAGGTCTTATCGACATCGACCACTCTCAGCTCATGACAACGCTCTCCAATAACCGACATTGGCCGTGAATGCGGCATTTCGAGCATTTGGCCTCTTTGAAGCCTCCTCAGCAGGAACCCGGCCTCAAGCCTTGCATCCTTGGAAAAGGGAGGCGATTTTACAGCCGAGCTCAACCAGACAAGAGGCTTGTCGTTCGTAGCCATGACAGCTGCATTATATGTCAGAACTGACATATAATGCAACCTTTTGCCCCTTCACCGATTACGGCATATTCTCAGGATGGCTCTGCCAATGACTGCAATCACGATGAAGTCCATAATTGCCACAAAGACAAGCGTGGCATCTCCTCCGTACCATGTCGGTAGAATAATGCCGAGATTGCCAGGCTGGGAATCGCAACCCATATCCCGAGACCGATGATTCGTATTGCCGCTAACATGAGCATTCGCCACCTCCTTCGCGCAACAATGGATCCCAACAAGACAGGCGTTCTCACCGTATACTCCGGAGGATGTTTCCTAATTCCTTCACCCGGTGCTCCCATCCCTAAACCCAAGAATGCGTCGCCGGGAATAATACAAGCCATGCAGATGGTAGCGGACCGCCCTTGCGTACTTGGCGTCGACACTCGCCGCCGCGGAAAAATAATCAGGAAACGTGTGGGACGTCCTGAATATATAATGGGCTCGTTCTCAATCCATAAAGGAGAGGCCATGACCCGACACAGATTTCTCCCCCTGATGTTTTCCGCTTTGCTGGTCCTGTCCGCGCTCGGGCAGTCCGGACTGTTCGCCCAGGCGCCGCCCAAGATGGCGCCGGCGGTGAAGTCCCCCGAGGTGCACCCCGACGGGAGGGTGACGCTGCGGATCCACGCCCCCGAGGCCAAAACCATCGGCCTTTCGGCCAGCGACGTTCTCGGCATGGGGGGGAGCGCCCCCGCCTTCGCCAAAAAGGAGGACGGCGTCTGGGAGGCCACCATCGGGCCCCTCGAGCCGGGATCTTTCCGCTATACCTTCACGGTGGACGGCGTCGCGGTGGTCGACCCCCGCAACCCCGCCGTGAGCGAATCGAACGCGAACGCCTGGAGCCTCGCCTACGTCCCGGGGGCCGCCTTCATGGACGCGGCGCAGGTCCCCCACGGGGCGGTCGCGGCCGTCCACTACTACTCGACCGCCCTGGGCCGCCACCGGCGGATGCACGTCTACACCCCGCCGGGCTACGAAGCGGGGAAGGGGAAGTTCCCCGTCTTCTACCTGCTGCACGGGGCGATGGACTGCGACCACTCCTGGTCCTCGGTCGGCCGCGCCGGCTTCATCCTCGACAACCTGATCGCGGCGAAAAAGGCCCTGCCGATGATCGTCGTCATGCCCGCCGGGCATACCTCGTCCGACTTCCGCATGGGGGCGCCGGGCGACATGGTCGACGCCTTCGCCGCCGATTTCGTGAAGGACATCGTCCCATTGGTGGAAAGCCGGTACCGGGTGGCACCGGGAAGGCGGAACCGGGCGATCGCGGGGCTTTCGATGGGCGGGCTGCAGACGCTCGAGATCGCGATCGGCGACCTCTCCCGCTACGCCTACATCGGGGTGTTCAGCTCGGGCGTCTTCAGCATGGGGGCCAAGCCGAAAGCGGGCGCGCCCGCCGCGGCCCCGGCCCCGGACTGGGAGGAGCAGCACAAGGCCGCGCTCAGCGACGCCGCGCTCAGGAAGGATCTGCGCCTCCTCTGGTTCGCCACCGGCTCGGACGATTTTCTGATCGAGACGACGAAGAGCACCGTGGCGATGCTCCAGAAGCACGGTTTCACCCCGGTCTTCAAGGAGACGGGGGGCGGGCACACCTGGGAAAACTGGCGCGAGTACCTCGGCGAGTTCGCGCCGCAGCTATTCCGCTGATCGGCTCCGGTACAGGGTCGCGTACTCCACCCGGCCGGCCGGGCGGTAGCCGGAGGCGATGAAGGCGGCCAGGGGCGGGGGCGGGGGGATTTCGTCCGTCACGAGCACCACCGCCGGCGGGCGCGCGGCGAGATCGGCCATCACCTCGTCGAGCATGGAAGCGTCCACCTCGTAGGCCCGGTTGTAAAGCCAGCGGCTCGAGGGGCGCCGGTCGGCCAGGAAATAGATCTGGCTCGACCGCCCCCACTCGTAGACAGGATCCCCGGGGGCGCTCAGCCGGGCCACCTCCCGGGCGATGGCGGGGGCGGCCAGCGCGTCGTCGGCGTAGTCGCGCCAGGTGTACTGGACGCGGAAGCGCTCCTCGGCCGTGGGCTGCAGGTAGGCAAAAAGCACGGCCGAGGTCGTCACGAGCGCGGCCGCGGCGAGCGCGGCCCGGAGCAGGCGCCGGCCCGACGCCCACCACCCGCGCACGACCGGAATTCCGAAGGCGCCGGCGATCGCGGCGCCCGGGAGCAGCTGGACCGAGTAGTGGGCCGATCCCTTCCCCATCGCCTGGGCCGCGGCCTCGGCCGCGGCCAGGAAGGCCAGGAGCAGCCACCCCTCCCGGTTCTTTTGCCGCACGAGACGCCAGACCCCCGCCGCAGAGAGGACCCAGAAGAGGAGGCCGCCGACGAGGGGGCCCGGCTCGATGAAGAGGGGGGGGACGAATTTCAGCCAGAACGACTGCTCCGCCACCCAGGCCACGTTGAAGCCGAACATCGCGAACCAGAGGTCCCCCAGCCCCCCGCGCATCCCGAAATAGAGGATGAAGGGGAGCGCGCCCAGCGCCGATCCCGCGGCGAGCCACGCCGCGGCCGCCGCCTGCCGCCGGCGCTCCTCCGGATGACGGAAGAAGAGGACGGCGAGCCAGGCGAACCAGGCGCCGAAGGCGAGGACGGCCGACTGCCGGGTGAACACGGCCAGGGCGGTCGACAGACCGGCCAGCAGAAACCAGCCCCCGCCCCCCTTCCGGACCCCGGCGGCGAAGGCCCAGAACCCCGCGGCCAGCGGCAGGAGCATGAACACCTCCGCGTTGGCCGTCACCTGCAGGTAGACGTTGGCGAAAGCGAGGGCGTAGAGCCATCCGGCCGCCCGGGCCACGCGCGCCCCGTAGAGGCGCCGGGCGGCGCCCCGCACGAAGAAGAGGGAGAGGGCCGCGGCCAGGGCGGCGGCGATCCGGGGGGCCGCGACCGTTTCGCCGAAAAGGGAAAAGGAAGCCGCGTACCAGAGGAAGAGGAGGGGGCCCTTGTTGTCCCACAGGTCGCGGTAGGGGAGCGCCCCCTCCATCCAGCCGCGGGCGATGGTGGCGTAGGCGCCCTGGTCCCGCTCGAAGGGGGCCCCGAACAGCGGCAGGAGAAACAGAACGATCAGGACGGCCGGCAGGAGCAGGTGCGCGGCCGCGCGCGGACCGCCGGAAACGGGGGCATGGGGGGATGGGGGCTCGGAATCATAACCGCCGGTCTCGGCCAACTGCGGCTCCACGATCGAATTCGGGTCCTAGATGTGAAACAGCATTGTACCGCCCGCCCTGCGGCGGGGACAAGGCGCTTTCGCCTGCCGATTCCGGCCCGAAGCCTCTATAATGGATCCAACGAGACCGATAAGGAGGAACATGAAAACCGGAATCCCGCTGGCGGCTTCATCCCTGTGCCTCTGCGCCTCCCTCGCCGCCGGGGGGCAGTTCGACAAACCCAAAAACACCCGGGCGCCGGAGCGTCCGCCCGCGGCGTCGGCGAAGGCACCCGAAGCGACCGCCAGGGCGGTGGAAGAGATCTTCGGGGAGGGGGACCGGGCCCTGATCCGGCGCTACTTCGCCGACAACCGCTCGAACCTGCCGCCGGGGCTGGCCAAGCGGGGGGGCGATCTTCCCCCCGGGCTGGAGCGCCAGCTGCGGCGCAAGGGCCACCTCCCGCCGGGGCTCGAGAAGCGGCTGCACCCCTTCCCCAACGACCTGGAGCGGCGGCTCCCGCGCCTCGGGGAGGGAATCGCGCGCGGCGTCATCGGCTCCAAGGCTGTTCTTCTGAACCGCGCCACCAACCTGATCCTCGACGCCTTCGAGATCTACTAGCCCGCTCCGGCGCGGTCCCCGGGGGCGCTCCCCCTTGACAACCCCGCCGCCATCTATATCTTGAACAGGTGCAAACGGACGTTTTTGTCAACGACCGCGGCCGCGGAGGACCGTCCCCCGGCCGTTGAGGGAAGCAGAGCCATGGACCGATACACCGAAGGCATCATCGAGCACGGCCTCTCGCGCCGGAAATTCCTGAAATCCGCCGCGGTCTCCGCGGCCGGGGCCGGCGTGCTGGGCGCCGCCGGCTGTTCCCCGCACGCCCCGGGAGAAAAGAGCGGGATCGAGGCGGAGGGCTTCGGAAAAAGTTCGGACGGGGGCGCCGTCCTCTCCTTTCTCCGCAAGCCGGAGCCGGTCGCGGAGGCCGACATCGAGGCCACCAGGACGTTCGACGTGGTGGTGGTCGGCGCGGGGGCGTCGGGGGTCCCGGCCGCCCTCTCCGCCGCGGAAAACGGGGCGAAGGTAGCCGTGCTGCAGAAGGAGAGCATCGTCGTCTCCCAGGGAAACTCCGGCGCCGGGATCGACCTGGACAACAGCGACCCGGCGGGGGTCGAGGCGCTGGTGGCGCGGCTCATGAAGGACAACGCCCACCGCTGCGACCCCCGGCTCGTCCGGCAGTGGGCCCACCACTCCGGGGAGGCGGTGCGCTGGGTCATCGACCGGGCCGGGAAGGCCGGGGCGCAGGTCATCGACCAGGGGAACCTCCAGCAGTCGGCCATCCTCGACGTCAACGGCTACCGGATGAACTACCACACCGCCTATTTCGGGCCCAAGCCCTACACCAACGGGGACGGCATGCGGGCCCTGGGCGCGCTGGCGGCCCGGCGGGGGGTGGAGTTCTTCTTCGGTACCCCCGCCGTCGAACTGGTCCAGGAACCCTCCGGGCGGGTCACGGGCGTCATCGGCCGGGGCGAGGGGGGGAGGTGCACGAAGTTCCTCGCGCGGAAGGGGGTGATCCTGGCCACCGGCGACTACCAGAACAACAAGGCGATGTGCGATTACTTCATCCCCGACCTCCGGCACTACGGCCGCAAGCAGCTGAACCGGACCGGGGACGGCCACATCCTGGGGTACTGGGCGGGCGGGGTGATCGAGCCGATCGGCCACACCAAGATGATCCACGACTTCGACGCCGGGCCGGCCACCATGTGCGACATGCCGTTTCTGGCGGTCGACCGGCACGGCCGACGCTTCGTGAACGAGTCGGTCGAGATGTCGGTGCTCAACAACTACCTGCGCCAGGCGGAGCGGACGGGGGAGTATTCCCAGGTCTTCGACTCGAACTACATGAAGCAGGCGGCCGGCTGGCCGGGGAGGCTGGTCCCGCCCGAGGGGCTCCGGCACTACATGCCCGGGGAGCCGGGGCCGCACGAGGGGGTGTTCGAGGCCTTCATCAACACGCACCGGGCCGACACCCTGGAGGAACTGGCGCGCAGGATCGGGGTCGACCCCGAAACCTTCGTCGCGACCGTCCGCCGCTACAACAAGCTGGCCGCCTCGGGCCGCGACACCGATTTCGGTAAGCCGGCCCACATGCTCCGCCCGGTCGACACCCCCCCCTTCTACGGCATCCGCCGCACGCTGCGGGTATCGACCCTCTGCTCCGGCCTCCTGGTCGACGAGCACCACCGCTGCCTCGACGCCGAGGGGAGCCCCATCCCGGGGCTTTACGCGATCGGCAACCTCGGGGGGGGATTCTACGGCGGCGTCGATTACCCGCTCACGATCTTCGGGCTTTCGCTGGGGCGCTGCTACACCTTCGGCTACCTCACCGGGCGCCACGTCGCGCGGCTGTAGGGCGGAGACACACACATGGGAGAACTGGACATGCAGAAGGGGAACCGACCGGCCCGCGGGAAGGGGCCGAAACTGGCCCGGGCGGGGGTCGTGCTGATCGTGCTGATCGCGGTGGCCGCGGGGGGGGCGACGGTATACCGCATGCCGTCGGCCTGCGGCGTGTGCCACACGCCGATGGCGGAGTACGTCGAGGGCTACCACGGGGGGGACGCCTCGCTCATGATCACCGGGCACGCCCGGGCCGAAGACGCCCTGGTCTGCCTCGACTGCCACGAGTCGGAGCTCCGGGGGGACACCGTCCGGGGCGTCCGCTGGGTGACGGGCGATTACGAGTTCCCGCTCCCGAAGGCGCCGATGGGGACGCGCGCCTTCTGCCTCGAGTCGGGGTGCCACGACGAACGGGAGATCCTCGAGGCGACCGAATCGCTCGAGAGCGCCAGGCTGGCCGACGGGACGGCCGACTACAACCCGCACGACCCGCGCCACGGCAGGCAGGAGTGCAGCCGCTGCCACACCATGCACGGCAAGTCGGTGCTGATGTGCAGCCAGTGCCACGACCTCGTGCCCCCCGAGGGCTGGGTCACCCCCGACGTGACCGGCCTCGTCGCCTCGAGATAACCAATCGGCGGCGGACGCCGCGCCCCCCGGCCCCTGGTGACCCCGAAGCGGTCGTTTCCCCCAAAATTCCCGAAAAATTGCGGAAAATCGGGCGCGCGGCTGTGGAAACGGGCGCCCGGGGGGGTATATGATATGCCCAGCGCCGCAGCCGATAGCGGTTGGCGGCGTCAAGGAGGTTGGTATCGTGGCCCTGCCCAAGTTCGCCTTTTTCAAAGACCGCATCGTCCCCTACGGCGACGCCAGAGTCGGAATGCTCACCCACGCGCTTAATTACGGCACCGCCGTGTTCGGAGGGCTGCGGGCCTACTGGAACGAGGAGGAAAGGCAGCTGTTCCTCTTCCGGCCCGAGGACCACTACCAGCGCTTCCTGGAATCGGGCCGGCTCCTGCTGATGGAGCTTCCCTACGGCAAGGAGGAGATCGCGCGCTTCACCGTCGAACTGCTCCGGGCGGAGGGGCACCGCACCGACTGCTACATCCGCCCGCTCTGCTACTACGGCGACGAGATCATCGGCGTGCGCCTGCACGACCTGCACCCGGAACTGACGATCATGGCCATGCCCTTCGGCTCCTACGTGCAGAACGAGGAGGGGATCCACGTCACGGTCTCCTCCTGGAAGCGGATCGACGACAACATGATCCCGGCGCGCGGCAAGATCGCCGGCACCTACGTGAATTCCGCCTTCGTCAAGACCGACGCGCAGCGCTCCGGGTTCGACGAGGCGCTGGTGCTGAACAACGACGGGCACATCGCGGAGGGGTCGGCCGAAAACTTCTTCCTCGTCCGCAAGGGCGTCGTCTGCACCCCCCCCGTGACCGAGAACATCCTGGAGGGAATCACGCGGCGCACCATCTTCATGCTGATGCGTGAGGAGATGGGGATCGAGGTGGTGGAGCGCCCGATCGACCGGACCGAGGTCTACCTGGCCGAAGAGGCCTTCTTCTGCGGCACCGGGGTGCAGGTGGCCGCCATCACGGCGGTGGACCACCGCCCGGTCGGCACCGGGGAGCTCGGCCCCATCACCCGGGAGCTGCGCCGCGTCTACTTCGACGTGGTGCGGGGCAAAAACCCGAAGTACCGCGAGCTCTGCGTCCCGGTCTACTAGCCCTTAACCCGCATTATTCATGAAGCTCCTGCTGCGTCGGTGCAATTGGGCATGTCTACTGCGTTACGCTTGGTCGGATTCCTCGACGTACCGTCCAGTACGCCTGCGGAATCCTCCCGGCTCGCGCCTTGTATCCACGCCCACCTGCGCCGCCTCGCGACGTACCCTCATGAATAATGCGGGTTAAACACCGCCGCGCCCGTACCTGCGGTTCATCTCCCGCAGCCGGGCCGCGCCCTCCCGCGTGAGAGCGTCCGGCCGCATCCTCCAGAGCCAGTTCCCCCCGACCGTCGAGGGGGTGTTCATGCGCGCCTCGCTCCCCAGCCCCAGGAGGTCCTGCATCGGGATGACGGCGGTGTCGGCCACCGACCCGAGCGCCAGCCGGACGAGGTCCAGGACCCCGTCGCTTCCGTCCGTGCCCATGTAGCGGAGCGCCGCTGCCGCCTCCCCCCGGGTCCGGCCGGCCGCAAACCACCCGGCGGTGGTGTCGTTGTCGTGCGTCCCGGTGTAGACCACCGAGTTCCGGGTGAAGTTGTACGGCTTGTGGGGGTTGGCGCGCGACTCGTCCCCGAAGGCGAACTGCAGCACCCTCATCCCGGGAAACCCCAGGCGGTCGCGCAGGGCGAGGACCCCGGGGGTAATGTACCCCAGGTCCTCGGCGATGAAGGGGAGGGGGCCCAGTTCGGCCTCGAGGGCCGCGAAGAAGCGCTCCCCGGGACCGGGCACCCAGCGCCCGACCGAGGCGTCGGCCGCCCCCCCGGGGATCTCGTAATACTTTTCGAACCCGCGGAAGTGGTCCAGCCGGATGATGTCGGCCGTCCCGAGCGCCGCGCGCACCCGCTCGATCCACCAGCGGTACCCGGTGCGCTCCATCTCCCCCCAGCGGTAGAGCGGGTTCCCCCAGAGCTGCCCGGTGGCGCTGAAATAATCGGGGGGGACGCCGGCAACCGTGAGGGGGCGCCCCCGCTCGTCCAGGTCGAAGAGCGCGCGGTGGGCCCAGACGTCGGCGCTGTCGTGCGCGACGAAAATCGGGAGGTCGCCGATGATGCGGATCCCCCGCTCTCGGCAGTAGGCCCTCAGCCCGCGCCACTGCCGGAAAAATTCGAACTGGATGAATTTCTGGGCCCGGGCGGCCTCTTCGTCAGGGACGGCGCCCGGGTCCCAGTCGGTCCAGGGCGCCTCGTTGTGGGCCTCCCTCAAGGCGGCGAAGCGGGCGAAGGGCTCGAGCCACCCATCCTCGTCGGCGCAGAAACGCTCGAACTGCGGGTCGGGCGGACCCTTGCGGAAAAACGCGCGCGCCGCCCGGCCGAGCAGCCGCTTCCGCCAGGGGATCACCGCGTCGAAATCGACGCGGTCCCCGGGGAAAAGGGGGGGGGACGCCAGCTCCCCCGGAGCGAGGAGCCCCCGCTCCACCAGGGGCTGAAGGCTCACCAGCAGCGGGTTCCCCCCCATGGCGGAATACGCCTGGTACGGGGAATGGCCGAACCCGGTCGGTCCCAGGGGGAGGACCTGCCACAGCCCGCACCCGCTTTCGGCGAGGAAGTCGGCGAAGCGGCAGGCCCCGGCCCCCAGGTCCCCTATGCCGAAATCGCCCGGAAGCGAGGTGGGATGAAGCAGGATGCCGCTCTGACGCATGGGAGCACCCGGCCCGGGGGCGCCGGACCGTCCGCCCGGCGCCCGCGGACCCGATTACGAACAGCCGCTGGTCTCGCCGCAGTTCATGCACTTGTAGCAGGAACCGTTGCGTACCATGATGCTGCCGCACGAGGCGCAACTGGGGGCGTCGTCGAGCGCGTACATCGATTTCATGTCGTTGAGCGATTTGGGCCCGGCATCGGGGACGACGGTTTCCCGGGCCTCGGCGACGGCCGTCTCCCTCACGTGGACCCCGGTCTGCAACTGCTCATCCACCGGGAGGAACTTGGAAGCCAGCCAGCGGAAGATGTAATCGACGATCGACTTGGCGAACGGGACCTCCGCGTTCCCCGTGTGCCCCGAGGGCTCGAAGCGGACATGGCTGAACTTGTCGATCAGCACCCGCAGCGGCACCCCGTACTGCAGCGCCAGGGAGATCGCGGTGGCGAAGGAGTCCATCAGGCCGGATATGGCGCTCCCCTCCTTGGCCATGACCAGGAAGATCTCCCCCGGCTGCCCGTCGTCGTACATCCCGACCGTGATATACCCTTCATGCCCGGCGATGCTGAACTTGTGGGTGATGGCCCTCCGTTCCACGGGAAGCTTGCGCCGCACCGGCTTGAATTCCGGGACCGCCGATTTGGCCGCTTCGGCCTTCGACCCCCCCGACGCGTTGAGCGGCTGCGTCCGCTTGGAATTGTCGCGGTAGATGGCGATGGCCTTCACCCCCAGGCGCCAGGCCTGCGTGTAGAGGTCGGCGATCTCGTCGACGGTGATGCTCTCGGGCACGTTGACGGTCTTGCTGATGGCGCCCGAGATGAACGGCTGCACCGCGCTCATCATCTTGATGTGCCCCAGGTAGTGGATCGACCGGTCGCCGCGCTGCGGCTTGAAGGCGCAGTCGAACACCGGCAGGTGCTCCGCCTTCACGTGGGGGGCCCCCTCGATCATGCCGTTCTCGTCGATATAGGCGGTGATGGCGCCGATCTGCTCCCCGGTATAGCCCAGCCTGGCCAGGGCGGCCGGAACGGTCTGGTTGACGATCTTCATGACCCCGCCGCCCACCAGCTTCTTGAACTTCACCAGGGCCAGGTCCGGCTCCACCCCGGTCGTATCGCAGTCCATCATGAAACCGATGGTGCCCGTGGGCGCCAGGACCGTGGCCTGGGCGTTGCGGAAGCCGTGTTCGGCCCCCTCGAGCACCACCAGGTCCCAGCACTCCTGGGCCGCCCGCGCGAGCGGCTCCGGAACGCACTCCGCCTGGATGTTCTGCACCGCGGCGCGGTGGGAGCGCATGACGTCCATGAAGGAATCGCGGTTCCGGGCATAGGCCGTGAACGCCCCCAGCCGGGCCGCGATGCGCGAAGACTGCAGGTAGGACTCCCCGGTCAGGACCGCCGAGACCGCCGCGGCGTAATTCCGTCCCTCGTCGCTGTCGTAGGCCAGGCCGCTGTGCATGAGCAGGGCCCCCAGGTTGGCGTAGCCCAGCCCCAGCGGGCGGAATTCCCGGCTGTTCTTGTCGATCTTTTCGGTCGGGTAGCTGGCGTTGTCGACCATGATGTCCTGCGCCGTGATCATGATGTCGACCGCCCGGCGGAACCCCTCGACGTCGAACTCGCCGTCCGGGCCCATGAACTTCAGCAGGTTGAAGGAGGCCAGGTTGCAGGCCGAATCGTCCAGGAACATGTATTCCGAACAGGGGTTGGACGCGTTGATGCGGCCCGACGCCTTGCAGGTATGCCAGCGGTTGATGGTGGTGTCGTACTGCATGCCGGGGTCGCCGCAGGCGTGGCAGGAGGCGGCGATCTTGTGCATCAGGTCACGGGCGGCGTAGGTGTCGACGATCTCCCCGGAGGGGCGCTCCCGCGTCATCCAGCTCCCGTTCTGTTCCACCTGGCACATGAACTCGTCGTTGACGCGGACGCTGTTGTTGGCGTTCTGGAAGAAGACACTGCTGTAGGCCTCCCCGTCCACCGCGCTGTCGTAGCCCGAGGCCACCAGGGTCCAGGCCTTCTTCTCCTCCTTCGCCTTGCACTCGATGAATTCCTCGATATCGGGGTGGTCGATGTCGAGGATGACCATCTTGGCCGCCCGGCGCGTCTTCCCCCCGCTCTTGATCACCCCGGCGAAGGCGTCGAACCCCTTCATGAAACTGACCGGGCCGGAGGCGGTCCCCCCCCCGGAGAGCCGGGCGCGGGAGGAGCGCAGGGGGGAAAAATTGGTGCCGGTCCCCGAACCGAACTTGAACAGCTTCCCCTCGGTATGCGCGAGCGACAGGATCGAATCCATGGTGTCCTGGACCGAGTTGATGAAGCATGCGGAGCACTGGGGATTGGGCTCGATCCCGCAGTTGAACCAGACGGGGGAGTTGAACGCGGCGTACTGGTGCAGCAGCAGGTAGACCAGCTCGTCGTGAAAGGTCTGGGCATCCGCGGCGGAGGCGAAATAGCCCCCCTCGATCCCCCACCCGGTGATCGTGCGCGCGACCCGCTCCATGAGCTGGCGCACGCTCCGCTCCCGCTGCGGCGTCCCGACCTGGCCGTGGAAATACTTGCTCACGACGATATTGGTCGCCGTCTGGGACCAGCTTTTCGGGATCTCCACCCCGTCCTGGCGGAAGAGATCGTCCCCTTTTTCACTCGTGATGACGGCCGAGCGCTCTTCCCACTCCACCGTGTCGTAAGGATTCGTCCCCTCCTTCGTGAAGTGGCGGGGGAACTCGAGCCCCTCGGCGTCCTGCCGCTGCACAGCCATTCCTTTCAAGGCGGCATTTTCCATTGGAACCACTTTGTTGCTGCTCATGAGAAGACTCCTCCCTGCTGATATCTATAAAATGGGATGACTCCGCCGCGACCTCCACCGCATGCGGGAGTGTAACCGCCTCAAAGGGTATGTCCGGTTTTTACACGAACGGCGTCGGCGCTGTCAATCAAATTATCCCAAAAGTTCTACTAAATATGGTACTCCAATGCCCGACTCACCACAATATGTTGCATAAAGTCGGATAAATCCCTCAACAGTCGCAGGTTACGGTCCCCGGCCGGCCGCCCCCGCATCCCGTTTGACATCCGGGGCGTTATCTTTCACAATGGCACTCCAAAAACAAACCGCCCCCCCGGAAGGTGACATGGTCCAGTACCTCGTTTTCGATATCGAGACCCGCGTCGACAAGGATCTGGTGAAGGAGATCTACGACCCCGAGAACAGCCTGACGCTGGACCAGGCCTATGACACCGCCCGGGACCGGATCCTGGAGAAGAGCAACCAGCAGAGCGACTTTTTCCCCATCCCTTTCCATATCCCGATAGCCATCTCCACGATGCAGGCGGACGAAAAGTACCGGATCCTGTCGCTCGGGTGCCTGGGGGCCGACCGCTTTTCGGAGGAGGACCTGGTCGCCAGGTTCTGGAGCATTTTCGAGAGCGCCCGGACGATGGTCACCTTCAACGGCCGCGGGTTCGACCTCCCCGTGCTGGAAACCCGCGCGCTGAAGTTCGGCCTCTCCCTCCCCCGCTACTTCGGGGCGGACCAGGGGCGGAGCACCTTCCGCGGCAGCCGCTACAGCGACGCCTACCACATCGACCTCTGCGATTTCCTGTCGAATTTCGGCGCCGCGCACCGGCGCAGTTCGCTCGATGTCCTGACGCGGCTGATCGGGCTTCCCGGAAAGTACAGCATCGAAGGGGATGACGTCGAATATCTCTTCCGGCAGGGGCGGCAGAAGGAGATCAACCAGTACTGCGTCACCGACGTGGTGCAGACCTACCTGCTTTTTCTGCGGGTGGAGCTGCTGCGGGGCCGGCTGACGCCAGAATCCTACCGCGAAGCCCTGGCCGCGGCCCGGGCGGACCTGGCCGAGCGGGCGGCGCAGGCCGGGCCGGACAACTTCCTGCAGGACTTCCTGGAGCGCTGCCGCTTCCCCGGGGAAGGCGCCTGAGCCCTACCCCTTCTTCCTGGCGGCCGGAACGGGACTCTTTTTACCGGCCGGGCGCGCCGCGCCCTTCTTCACCGGGGTCCGGGCGGGCTTCTTCCTGCAGGCGGCCAGGAACTCCCTGAGCACCCTTACCGCCCGCGGGAGTTCTTCCTTGGGGACGATGATCTGGTCGCTCTTGAAGGTCGAGGTCGGGACGGCCCGGATGCCGTTGTCGCTCAGCACGGTCCCGACGGCGCACATGTAGCCGGTGGTGACGAGCGAGAGCTTCTTGTCGAAGCCGATGATCTTCACCAGCCCCTTCACGTCGTACTTCTCCAGCATGCCTTTCATGCGCAGCCATTTGCGGCGGGGCACCACCATGGTGACCGACTTGGGCTCCTGGACGATCAGAGCAAAACGCGTGGTGGCCGGACGGAACCACTCGCCCGGGATGGGGTGAGTCCCCACCGGAAGGTCGACGGCGACGTAGTCCTCGGGAAATACCACCAGTTCGGTGCGGCTCAGCAGTTCCTTGAGATCGGCGTTGAGATCTGCCATAGGGCTCCTTGTCGATTGGATGAGTGGTTTCATGATAGCACCGTCTTCGGGACGCCGGAAAGCCCTTTCGCCCCCACCTTCCGCCGCAGCTTCCCGGTCTTGCCGGCGGGCGGGAATTTCCTTTCGCCCGCCCTGACGGGAACGGAGAGGGTGTTGGCCGCCGGCGGCAGCGGGCAGCTGTAATCGGGATTGTAGGCGCAGTAGGGGTTGTACGCCCGGTTGAAATCCAGGTCGTAGGTCCCCGAAGTGTTTTCCGCCAGATCGATATAGCGGCCGGCCCCGTAGGTCTCGTCCCCCGAGGTGGCGTCCCGGAACGGGACGAAGAGCGAGGGGGAGGCGGTATCTGCGAAGCGGAAGACCTCCAGGCGGCAGTCGCGGTCCCCCACCCGGAATTCGAACCAGCCGTAGCGGAGGGCGTCGCGGACCTCGCCGGTGTTGGTCCCCATGCGCACGGGGGAGGCGACCTCGTAGCGACGGAGCCGCACCGAAAACCTGAGCGAGGGATCGACGGGGTAATAGGAAAGGCCCCGGAACGCCGCGCGCCCGGCGGCGGGGATGGGGGACTCCGCCCCCGACCTGAAGGCCTCGTCCTTCGCCTCCCTTTCCAGGAGGAGGGCGGACGCCCCGGGCGCGGACGTCCCGGGCGCGGACACCTCGGGCGCGGACACCTCGGGCGCGGACGCCTCGGGCGCGGACGCCTCGGGCGCGGACGCCCCGGGGGCTCCTTCAGGGGGGGCCCCCTCAGGGGGGGACGGCGCGCGCCCGCACCCTGACAGCGCCAGCGCGAACAACCCACAGGCGGCGCAGAGCGTCCGCCGGCGCACTCCCGATCGCCTGTTCATTCCTCGACCTCCCTGAGTTTTCATCCTGCCGGCCCGGAGGGCTCCCCGGGGCCGCCGCTTGACTAAGATACGACCCCCGGAGCCGGATGTTTCCATAAGTAGATGCTCCATGGGGTTTACCCGAAAATGTGACCCGGGTCACAATCGCGGTCCGAAACTCCTGCCGATAAGGGACCGGGTGCGGCCCGCAGCCGCGCCGGAGACGAAAGTTTTCGGGGATAAACTGCAACCTTTCCGGGAGAATGTCGTTATTGAAAGGAGACCCTCAAACCCAGTACAACACCTCCTTTCAGGGGGCGGCGGGGGATGGAAGATTCCACCCCCGCCGCCCTTCCTTTTTCGCCCGCAGTCCGCGATCCCGGTTGACACCCCCGGGGGCTTTCGATAGTCTTCACACAAATTTGAGTGATTAGGAGCGATCCATGCCCTCCGCAAGAGAATGTGCCGATCGGCTTCGGGAACAGGCCTATAAAACCCTCTCGCCGCAGCTCGAAGCGCTCAATGACGAGCTGGAGCAGGTCCGCCGTTCCCTCGCCGCGGGGATCGGGCAGCTCGAACAGAAGATAGAGGCGCTGCGGCGTGTCGAACTCCCCGCGATGGCGCCCGCGCTGGACGGGATGCTCGAGGAGTCGATCCGGGCACGCGACCTGGAATCGGAGGCCCTGGCACAATTCACGCACGACCTGGGCCGGATGGAGACCCAGGAACAGATCCTCACCCTCCTGCTCGACGCGGCGGCCCGCTGCTCCGCGCGCGTCGCCCTGTTCGCGCTGCGCGACGGACGGCTCACCGGCTGGTCGTCGAGGGGGTTCGCCGAGGACGCCGCCAGGACGATCGGGGCCGATTCCTTTTCCCCGGACGCGTGTCCCGAATTCGGGGACGCCCTCGCCGCCGCGACGCCCGTGGAAGCCTCCAGCCTGCCCGAAGCCCCCTCGCTCGCGCCCATCCAGGCGGAGTGCCGGGGCCCCTGGCGCCTCCAGGCGCTCCGCGTGCTCGACCGCCCCGTCGCCCTGCTGGTTGCCGGGGGGGGGGACGGCGTCTCGGCAAGGCCGCAGGCGCTCTCCATCCTCGTGAATTTCACCGCCCTGCGCCTCGAAAACATCGCGCTCCGGCTCCTGCGCGAATTCCGCGAACCGGCCGCACCCGCACCCGGCGACGGCCTTCCCGAAACCCGCGAAGAACCCAAACCGCAGGCCGGGCCGACGGAGCCCGCGCCGCCGCCGCCGCAGGCGGAAGATGCCCCGGGGGCGGAGGCCGCGCCAGGCGCCGCGCCGGAAGAACCCGGACACGAGTTCGGAGACTGGGCGGGGAGCGGCTTCGAGGCTTCCGCCTCTTCAGCCCAGGCGGAGGACTCCCCCGCCGGCGAGGACGAGAGGCTGCACGCGGACGCCAAGCGGTTCGCCCGCCTCCTGGTATCGGAAATCAAGCTCTACAACGAGACCCACGTCACGGAGGGGCGCCAGAACCAGGATCTCTACCTGAGGCTGAAGCGCGACATCGACCGGAGCCGCGAGATGTACGAAAAACGGGTCTCCCCGACCGTGGCCGACCGGATCGATTATTTTCACGACGAGATCGTCCGCATTCTGGGGGATAACGACCCCTCGACGCTCGGAAGCGACTATCCGGGGCCCAGGATTGAAAGTTAGCCAGTGCACGTATTCCGAAAATCTCGAGGAGGGGGGCGCCGTGAACGACTGAGCCCCCTCTGCCTCTCCGCGCTTGCGGCCCCCCTGCTCGCCGCGTGCCTCGCGCCCCCCCCCGCGGGCGTATCGATCGATCCGCCCCCGCCCCCGGCGGGGCTCCAGCGGTGGGACCCCGACGACCGACGTCTCCCCCTCGCGCCGCTCGAGGCGCTCGGGCGGGGCGTGGACCACTTCGAGGCCGGGCGCTGGGCCGAAGCGCTCGACACCCTCCCCGGGCCGGGCGCCCCGTCCTTTCTGGTCGCCGACTACGCCCTGCTCTACCGGGCCAAAGCCCACTTTGAGCTGAAACAGTACCGGGAGGCGCGCCAGGCGTTCCGTACCCTCACCGAGCGCCACCCCGGTTCTCCGCTCGAGCGGGAAGCCGTCATGGGCCAGTGCGCCTCCCTGCTCGAACTCGGCGAGGCCGGGCCGGTGCCCGGGCTGCTGGCCGCGTACACCGACCCGGAGGCCCTCTACACCCGGGCCCGGGCCCTCGAACTCGAGGGGAACAGGGCCGGGGCGGTCCCCCTCTACCTCACGGTCTGGTCCGAAAGCCCCGCAACCCCCCATGCCGAAAAGGCGGGACGCGCCCTCGAGGCCCTCTCCCCCGGGGCGCTCGCGGGGAAACGGAACTACGCGCCCCGCCTGCGGCGCGCCGAGAAGCTGCTCGCGGCGGGGAGGAACTCCGAAGCCCGCACCCTCCTGCTGGCCCTGGGCCGGGTTTCGGCCCCCGATTCCGGCTCTTCGCAGAAGCGGACCCTGCTGCTGGCCGAGGCCGACTACGCGCTCGAACGAACCTCCTCGGCCCTGATTTCGCTCGCGAAGATCAGCGCCGACGACCCGAGCCTGCACGCCCGGGCCCTTTACCTGGAGGGGGGCTGCCGGCGGCGGCAGGGGAACGAAAAGCTCTTCCTGGCGGCGCGGGACCGGGCCCTCAAACTCCACCCCGCATCGGCCGACACCGAGGAGCTCTGCTACTCCGTGGCGACCTGGTACGACACCCGGTACGAGGACGCGGAGTCGGAAAACGCCTACCGGGTCCTGCTCGAGGCTTTCCCCCGGGGGCGGCACGCGGAGCGGGCCCGGTGGAAACTGGCGCTGTACGCCTGGCTCGGCGGGCGCTTCGAACAGGCGGCCGCCGCCTTCGCCGGATACGTGTCGGCCCATCCCGACCCCCCCGCGGCCGCCCCCGCGCTCTACTGGATGGGCCGCTGCTACGGGAAGCTGGGGGACGCCGCCCGGGCGCGCTACCTCTACGGGCGCGCCGCGGCCCTCGTCCCCGACACCTTCTACGGCGACCTGGCCCGCGCCAGGGCGCGGGAGCTGCCGCCGTCGGGGAAGGGGACGGGGACGGGCGACTTCCACTCCTTCCAGGCCCGCGTCGACAAGCTCGGATACGCACCGGTCCCGATCGGCGGTCCGGACGGCGCGGCGGCCGGCCCGATCGACCGCGCCGAACAGCTCGCGGCCGCCGGGCTCGAGCCTCTCGCCCTCGAGGAGCTCCGGCACGCGCTCCGCGGCCGGCCCGAAAACCGGCGCCTCCTCCAGTACCTGATGGCCCGGGTCTGCGCCCGGGGCCAGGACTACCACGGGGCCATTTCGAACCTCTACAGCGTGTATCCCGAATACGCCGCCCGCCCGCTGGCCGATCTCCCCGCCGAGGCCCGCGACCTCCTGTACCCGACGCTCCACCGCGACGCCGTCGCAGCGGAGGCCGCCCGCAGGGGGGTGGAACCCGCCCTGGTCCTGGGTCTCATCCGGCAGGAATCGGCCTTCAACCCGAAAGCCCGCTCCCGCGCGAACGCCCGCGGCCTGATGCAGATCCTCCCCTCCACGGGCCGGAGCCTGGCGCGCAAGGCCGGGATCCGCGGATACAGCGCCGCCCGGCTCTACGACCCCGCCGTCAACATCGCTCTCGGGACCCGCTACCTGGCCGACCAGCTCGAGCGGTACGGGAGGGAAGACCTGGCGCTGGCGGCCTACAACGCGGGGGGCTCCCGGGTGAAGCTCTGGCTCGAAAAGTTCGGCGAGCCCGACATGGACGAATTCATCGAACGGATCCCCTTCCGCGAAACCCGCAATTACGTGCGCCGCGTCCTGGACAACCGCTCCCGCTACAGGGTATTACTATCGGGCGCACCCCTGGCGGCGCAGGAAAAGAGCGAATGAACCGTCCCCAGCTGTCGCAGAAAGCCGAACGCTTCACCGAATCGGTCATCCGCGAGATGACGCGCCTGGCCCGGCTCCACGGCGCCGTCAACCTGGCCCAGGGGATGCCCGATTTCCCCGCCCCGGCCGAAATCAAGGAAGCGGCCTGCCGCGCGATCATGGAGGACGTCAACCAGTACGCCATCACCTGGGGCGCCCCGAGGCTGCGCGCCGCCATCGCCGCGAAAACCGGGGCCCGGTGGAAGCGCGAGATCGACCCGGAGCGCGAAATCACCGTCACCTGCGGGTCGACCGAGGCGATGATCGCGAGCCTCCTGGCCGTCGTCGACCCCGGGGACGAGGTGGTGATCTTCGAACCCTTCTATGAAAATTACGGCCCCGACACCGTCCTTTCCGGGGCGGTCCCCCGTTTCGTCCCCCTGCGCCCCCCCGACTGGAGCTTCGACCCCGGGGAGCTCGAGCGGGCGTTCAACAGCCGCACCCGCGCCGTCATCCTCAACACGCCCAACAACCCCACCGGGAAGGTCTTCGGCCCGCGGGAACTCGGGGTGATCGCCGACCTGTGCATCCGCTGGGACGCCTATGCCGTCACCGACGAGATCTACGAGCACATCGTTTACGACGGCCTGGAGCACCGCTCCATCGCCACCGTCGAGGGGATGCGGGACCGGACCATCACCATCAACGGGATGAGCAAGACCTACAGCGTGACCGGGTGGCGCGTCGGGTGGGCCATCGCCCCCCCGCACCTGACCCGGGGCATCCGCAAGGTGCACGACTTCCTCACCGTGGGGGCGCCCGCGCCGCTGCAGGAGGCCGCCGTCGCGGCACTCGGCCTGCCGCCCGCGTACTACTCCCGCCTGGCCGCCGCCTACCAGGAGAGGCGCGACCTCCTCGTCGGGGCCCTCGGCGAGGCCGGTTTCGCCGCGGCGCCCCCCCAGGGGGCCTACTACATCATGGCCGATTACGGCCGGCTCAGCGCCGAGAGCGACACCGCCTTCACCCGCCGCCTGGTCGAGGAGGCCGGCGTCGCCGTCGTCCCCGGGAGCAGCTTCTTTCACCACCCCGGCCGCGGCGGCGGCATCGTCCGCTTCTGCTTCTGCAAGCGGGAGGAGACCCTCGTCGAGGCAAAAGAGCGGCTGCTCCGCATATCCTCTGGCTCCCCAAAGCCCTGATACGCTAAGATCCCTGCGTGTGGAAAGACACGGACTCGGATGAAGACCGCCTCCTGGTGACCCGGTGCCGCGAAGGGGACGCGAGCGCCTTCGAGACCCTGGTCCGCAAGTACCAGCAATCGGTCCTCAACCTCGTCTATCATTACCTCGGCTCCCGCAACGACGCCGAGGACGTCTCCCAGAAGATCTTCACCAAGGTCTATTTTTCCCTCTCCAAGTTCGACAACCGCCGCCCCTTCTTCCCCTGGCTCTACCGCATCGCCGCCAACCAGTGCTACGACGAACTCCGCAAGCTCCGGCGCCACAAGGTGCACACCTTCAGCGAACTGAGCCTGGAGGATTCCAACCGGCTGGAGACGCTGATCAGCCAGAACGAACCGCCGCTGGAAACCGAGGAGGACCAGAAGCAGGTGGCGGCGCTCCTGCACCGGATGCTGGACCAGCTCCCCGAGCAGCAGCGCACGGCCATCGTCCTGCGCGACCTGGAGGGGGTCCCCTACCCGAAGATGGCCGAAATCATGCAGTGCACCGAGCAGGCGGCCCGCCTGAAGGTGTTCCGCGCCCGCACCCGGCTGCGCGAACTGCTGGAACGCGCCATGCGCAAATAACCGCGGTTCCCGGCTAGACCACCTCTTCGGTCTCGAACCGCGGGCGGGGGGCCTGCCGTCTTTCGTGGCTCTCGATCCAGCCCCGGACCCGCTCCTCGCCGTAGGCGGCGCGGAAGCCGGCGACGATTTCGGCCACGGGGATGTCATCGAAGCTGCCGAGGAAAGCGACGTATTCCATGTAGCGGCGCCCCTCCCCGTTGAAGGGCTGGAAGATGGAGTCCTCGAGCCCGTCGAACTCGAGCGGCGGCACGCCGTGCCGCTCGCACAGCTCCCGGTTGAAGGCGGGGGTGGCCTTCACCCATTTCCCCCCGAGGTGGAGCTCGGCGAAGGCGTGCCAGGCGAACAGGTCGGAGCCGAGGTACTCGAGCAGCTGCCGGGTGGCGAGGTGGTTGCGCACGTGGGCGAACCCGGGCCGGGCGGGGATGCCGGCCGCGCGCGCGGCCGCGCACAGGAGCGACGCCTTGGGGATGCAGAAGCCGCGTCCCGCCCGGAGCACGCGGCTCGACCGGTAGTGCTCCGGGAGGTGAAACGGGGTGTAGGGGTCGTAGCGGATCCCGTCCCGCACGGCGCGGTAGAGGCGCACCGCCCGCTCCCGCTCGTCCGCGGCGCCCGCGGCGTGCCGGGCGACAAAGGCGAGGATATCGGGGTGGTCCGCGTCGATGATGTCCGTCGGCCGGAGCCAGGGCGCCAGGTCCTCCCTTTCGACGCTCACGGCTGCGGCTGCTTGTACTGGATCAGCTCGAAGGGGTTCCCGGCGTTGTCCCGGATGAAGACGAAGGCCACCCCGGGGGTATCGACCGGCCCGAAGGCGACCTCGGCCCCCTTGGCCCGGAGCTCGGCGACGGCGGCGGCGACGTCGGCCACCTCGAAAGCCATGTGCTTGAGGCCGTGCACTCCGAAATCGGCCGAGGGGTCGCGCCGGTAATCGGGCAGGGGCTTCGCCCCCTCCACCTCGAACAGCTCGATGTAGCAGTTGCCCCGGCGGATATGCACGATGTTCATCTTCTGCGCGCCGTCCTCCTTCATCCGCGCGATCACCTCGAACCCCAGCATCCGGCCGTACCAGGCGGCGGACGCCTCGGCGTCCGGCACGCTGATGCCGACATGGTGGTGGGCGATCCCGAAACCGACCGCCTCGTCGTTGCCGTCGGCCGCACTCATGTTCATGACCATCCCTCCCAGAAACATCAAAGCCAGCAGACCCGTCCCCTTTTTCATACGCCCGCCTCCATTATACCCCGCGCGCAGGAGGAAATCGGCCTCCCGCTCCCCGGGCCAAAATCGTGTCGCTTCGCGCTGAAAGCAAGTATACTCGGTGCAGCCCGGGGCGCGGGCGGATACTTCCGAAAACCGTCCGGACAAAGGGGAAGGGGCCGTGGAGATCAAACCGAAGGTCGTGGAGAGGCTGGTGCGCTACGCCGCAATCGACACGCAGTCCAAAGAAGAGGAGCTCCGGGTCCCGAGCACGGAGAAGCAGTTCACCCTCGCCCGGCTGCTCGTGGAGGAACTCCGGGAACTCGGGGTGCGGGAGGTGCGCCTCGACGAGGAGCACGGCTACGTCTACGCCACCGTCCCGGCCACCCTCCCCCCCGCGGAGGCGGCCGCCGTCCCCGCCGTCGGCTTCATCGCCCACCTCGACACCTCCCCCTCGGTCAGCGGGACCGGCGTGCGCCCGGTCGTTCACGAAAACTACGCCGGCGGCGACATCGCGCTCCCGGGCGACCCGGCGCAGGTGATCAGGGAAAACCCCGTCCTGCGGAGCCAGGTCGGGGCCGACATCGTCACCTCGGACGGCACCACCCTGCTCGGGGCGGACGACAAGGCGGGCATCGCGGCGATCATGACGGCGGTCCAATACTGGACGACGCACCCGGCTGAGCGGCGCGGGACGATCAGGATCGCCTTCACCCCCGACGAGGAGGTGGGGAACGGGACGGCGTTTTTCGACGTCCAGGGGTTCGGCGCCGACTTCGCCTACACCGTCGACGGGGGGGACATCGGGGAGATCAGCGACGAGACCTTCCACGCGCAGACGGCCGTCGTCACCTTCGCGGGGCGGAACACCCACCCCGGCTACGCCAAGGGGATCCTCGTGAATTCGCTCTACGCGGCGGGCCATTTCCTCTCCCTCTTTCCGGAGGGGATGAAGCCGGAGACGACGGAGGGGCGGGAAGGGTACCTGCACCCCCACGACCTCGGCGGCAACGAGGAGCTCGCGCGGCTCAAGGTGCTCCTGCGGGACTTCGAAACGGAGGGGATGGCGGCCAAGGGAGCGTTGCTCGGGGAGATGGCGGCGGAGACGGAGAGGCGCTTCCCCGGGGTCACGGTGGGGCTCGAGATCATCGACAGCTATCGCAACATGAAGGAGGTGCTCGGGCGGCACCCCCGGGTCGTCGCCATGGCCGAGCGTGCGATGCGGCAGGCGGGCGTCACCCCCTTCCGCCACGCCGTGCGCGGGGGGACCGACGGCGCGCGCCTCTCCTTCATGGGGCTCCCCACCCCGAACCTGTTCGCCGGGATGCAGAACCCCCACAGCAAGCTCGAGTGGGTCTCCTCCCGCGCCATGGAGCTCGCGGTCGCCACGATCGTGAACCTCGCCCGGCTCTGGGCCGAAAACGGGAACGCCCCCGGCCCGGACAGGGTATAATCATGACATGCCGGAGGAGCGGATCCCGATGATGGAAAAAGCGGTCACGATTCTCGAGTTGACCCGGGACTGCTCGATCAGGGAAGACTTGGCCTATTGGCTGCGCCGGAGCCCCGAGGAGCGGGTCGCCGCCGTCGAACTGCTGCGAAGGCAAAACCATGGAAATTCAGCCCGACTTCAGAGATCTGCTCGCGTTGTTCGACAGGAACGGAGTTGAGTGCCTCATCGTCGGAGCCTACGCCCTGGCCCGGCATGGCGCTCCGCGCTACACGGGAGATCTCGATATCCTGGTTCACGCGGATACCGCCAACGCAGCGCGAATTCTGAAATCGCTCAAGGAATTCGGATTCGGTTCTCTCGGGTTGAAGGCGGAGGACTTTCAGCAGCCGGGCCAGGTCGTGCAGCTTGGATTTCCCCCGGTCAGGATCGACCTGCTGACATCGATCACGGGCGTCTCCTGGGAAGAAGCCCTGGCCGGGAGCGTGGAAGACTTCCTCGGCGACCTTCCCGTACGCTACCTGGGGATCCGCGAACTCATACGGAACAAAAAGGCCCTGGCCCGGAAGAAGGACCTCGCCGACCTCGAGGCCATCGGGGCGGAGTAGGCCTCACTCCGCCCGGCCCGAGAAGGTGATCTGGAAGGGGAGGGTCTCCTCCACCACCCGGTACCCGCGCGGGATCTCGAACAGGGAGCCGTCCGGCTCCTCGCGGCTGATGTTGACGAGCGCCTCGAGGTCTTCCCCCTGGCGCGGGTCGGTCACCTTCGAGAGCACCGTGACGTTGAGCTCCTCCGAAACCCAGTTTTCCCTGGACACCGTCATCGGCTGGTCGTTCCCCATGGCGCCGGCGGGATAGGTCGTCGTGGTGCGGGTTCCCCTGGCTTCCACCCCCTCGATCGTCATCGGCCCGAGCCGCTCCGTGGCGCTCGCGGCGGCGGCGTTCGACTTCCCCCCCATGGCGACCGTTACGGGCATGGGGAAGGTCAACCCCTCGGGGGGGGTCAGCACCCGGACCGGCAGCTCGATCCGGACGCGGTGCGCCACCCGGTTGACCGTGTCGAGGTAGACGCAGGCGCCCTCGACCGGGTCGAAGATCTCCGGGACCACCGGGATGTTCGCGCGGTTCATGACCGAGGACCTGGCCAGGGGGCGCTCGGTGCGGGTGCGCCCCGCCGAGTCGCGGTAGTGGAAGGTGGAGGGGCGGGGATCGACCACCCTGGAGCCGTCGGGCAGGGTCTTCACCCGCTGCGCGATCTCCTCACCCGCATAGGGGCGCCCGGGGAGCATGCCCGGCTTCCCCATGGGGAGCGGGTTATAGGTGAGGGTGGCCGTATATTTCCCGTCGAGGCCGTTCATGACCCCGCCGGAAACCATGCTGCACTTCTGCATCTGCCCGTGGGCCGCGGGGAGCGCCGAGGCGAGACACAGGAAAACGATCCAGTTGCCGTGTTTCATGGAAACCTCCCGGGATAGGACATTATAGATCCCGGGAGGGAATGAATAAAAGAACCTTGTTCCCGCTATTTCTTCGGCGCGTCCAGGCCCCACTTCCTGAAATAATCGAGGTAGAAGGGGGGCTGGGCGAAATCGCCCTTCATCTCCCGGCCGAAGCTGCGGTAGCCCATCCCCGCCTTCTCGTAGTGGTAGACGCCGTACATCATCTCTTCCATGCGCGAGGCCGGGACGGTGAACATCATCTCGTCGTCCCCGACCCCGCCGCGCTCGAACTCGCCGGGGTCCGGCACCGTCACCTGGCACTCCCCGGTCAGGAGCGGGGGCACCACGGAGTGGACGCAGGACCAGAGGGGGTCGATGGTGGAGGTGACGCGGGTGCCGCTTTTGAGGAGCAGGGCGAAGAGCATGTGCCGGAGCTGCGACGCGTTGCAGTAGAAGACGGTCAGGTCGGGCTCGAAATTGGCCTTGTGGAGCGGCGCCAGCACCATGCCCGCGTACTTCCCGTGGGGGAGGAGCGAGATTTCCTGCGTCCTCTTTCTGGCCGCCGCCCTGTCCTGGACGAAGAAGGCGCTCCCGGAACCCTCCATGAAGTCCGCGGGCGGCTCCACCAGCCCATAGCCGATGATGGGCTCGAAGCACCAGTGGTCCTCGAGGAACATGGCGAGCGCCGTACCGCGCCGTCGCACGATGCCGAAAGCCTGGCAGGCGGAGTAGTGCTCCCCCAGGTCGCGCTTCGGCCTCACCGCCCCCGCGGGGATCCCGCTTTCATCCTTGAGCATCTTGATGGCGATCGGGTAGGTCCTGAGCACCAGCATGTTCAGAAGATCGTTTCCGTACGTGTTCATCTGCTGCATGGGCGTTGCCTCCTTCGCCGCGGCACTGCGGGCCTCGGCCATTCCGGCGGCGCTCGAAGCCAGCACGGCCGTGCCGGCCGCCGCCGTCGCCACAAAATGCCTGCGCGTCCACCCCTTCTCTTCCTGTCCCGAATCCATAAGTCCTCCCCGTTTGCGGCCATTGTAACCCGAAAGCGGACAGAGCTAGCAGGCCATTCGCTCCATCCGGCGCAGGATCCCGTCCGGCTCCGCCACCCCCGCGCGGGCGATCGCGTCCGCCCGGGCCTGGTCGTCGGCGACGGCGTAGATGCGGAGCTCGTCGGCGTTGCCGCTCGGCCGCACGTGGGCCACCTCCCCGCTCGCAAACAGCACGCGCACCCCGTCGATCCAGTTGATCCCCGCGACGGGGGAAAAACCGAGCTCCGGGGTGAACAGCCGCTGGAGTTCCTCCCGGATCCGCCCGAGCTCCGAGGCCGCGGAAGGGGAAGGGGCGACGATGCCCCCCTCTTCCCCGGTCAGGGACAGGGGGTCGAAGGCCGCCTCGCGGACCCTTTCGTCGGTGGGGGAAAAGCGCCGCATCATCGCCGCGCTCGCCGGGCGGGGGAAGTCCCGGATCAGCGCCGCGCGGCTCCTGCGCTGAGGGAGGCGCGCGAAGAGCCCGGCCACGCCGCACCCCCGCTCCCGCGCGGCCGCGAGGACGGCAAGGAGAGGGAGCAGGGCGTCGCGCGTCGGCAGGGGCGAAAGGGTGCGCCCGGCGCGCGTGATCGCGCTCCCGGTGAGAAAGCCGCCGTTGGCCTCCCAGCCGCAGACGGCGCGCCGCCCCTTCCGGCGCGCCCGCTCCATCCCCTCGATGACGTAAGGGGAACCGATCCGGGTCCTGGGCTCGAGCGCCGGGCGGAGGCTCCCCCGGTCGATGGCGTCGTTGCAGCTGACGGGGACCACCACGGCGTCCGCCCCGAGAAACTCCGCCGTCACCATCCCGAGCAGGTCCCCGCCGAAGAAGAGGAGGCGCCCCGCCTCGATCCCGAGCAGCAGAGGGCGGTCGCTGTCACCGTCGGTCGACGCCACCGCGTCGATCGGCCCGTGCTCCGCCGCGGCCCGGTCCGCCATCCCCTGGATCGCGGCCACCAGCTCGTCCTGGACATTCTCGGTGTCGATCGGCACGAAGGTCCCGCTCCGGCCGGCCGCGATCGCCCGGGCGCCCAGCCGCTCCAGGATCTCGACCAGGATATCCCTCCCCACCGCCGAGTGCTGGTAGCACAGCACCCGCATCCCCAGAAGCGGCCTCCCGGCGAAGAATTCCGCGTAGCGCTCGATGTATTCGTCGCGCGCCTCGCCCGATTCGGGCGGGAGCTCGCGGTGCCCGGCCTTGAAGTCCCCGCGGCCGTCGAAGGGGGACGCGTCGAAGGGCTGGCGGTAGAGGGCGGCGCGCACCCGCGCCACCCGTTCGTTGACCGGGGCCTCGTCCTTCTTGAGGAGCTCGCCGCGCGCGGTGTTGAGCTTGTAGCCGTTGCGGTCGAACGGGATGTGGCTCCCGGTGACCATGACGCTCCCGCAGGCTCGGGCCAGGGCGTAATGGGCCAGCGCCGGGGTCGGGATCCGGCCCAGGTTCACCGGCCGCATTCCCGCATCGAGCGCCGCCCGCACGACCGCCTGGACGATCTCCCCGCGCCCCCCCTGCTCCGCGACGCGGCGTGTGCAGCTCGGCCTCAGGTCGCAGGCGATATAGAACGGGGCCCCGCGCCGCGTCCCCCCCTCCCCCGGGGGGAGCGACTGCAGGTACTCGATCTCCGCCAGCGCGTTGATATAGACCTCGAGCTGGCTGAGGTGCCGCACCTCGCCGCGGCGCCCGCTGGTGCCGAAGCGGAGCTCCACCGGTTCGTAGTCGAGGCGGGCCCTCAACGAATCGAAAGGCCAGTCGGCCATCGTCCCTCCTTTCCCCGCCCCCGCGGGATCAGCGGACGCTCCCGAGCGCGTCCCAGAAACCGGGAAAGCTCACGTCGGCGCATTCGGCCCCGTGGATGCGCGTCTCCCCCCGCGCCGCGAGCGCGGCCACGGCGAACGCCATCGCGATGCGGTGGTCGCCGCGCGTGGCGATGTCGGCCCCCCGGAGCCGCGCCCCGCCCGCGATGACGAGCCCGTCCGGTTTTTCGGTCACCCGGGCCCCCATGGCGGCGAGGTTGGCGGCCACGGCCGCGATCCGGTCGCTCTCCTTCACCCGCAGCTCCCGGGCGTCGGAGATCTCCAGACCCCCCGCCGCCTGCGACCCGAGCACGGCCAGCACCGGGATCTCGTCGATCAGGGCCGCCGTCCCGGCGCCCGCGATGGGGGGGAGGGCGCCCTCGAGCAGCGCCGGGCTGTAGCGCACGCGCAGGTCGCCCCGCGCCTCCCCGGCTTCGTCGCGCTCGTTCTCCACCTCGAGCCCCATCCCCGCCCGCTCGAGGTAGCCGAGGAGTTCGCGGCGCCGGCGGTTCAGGCCGACCCCGGGGAGCCGGAGGTCGGAGCCGGGCACGAGGGCGGCGGCGACCAGGAAGAAGGCGGCCCCGGAAAGGTCCCCGGGGACGACGAGCCGCCGCCCCCCGAGCCTGGGCTCCGGGTCCACCTCGATCCGGTTCCCATCGACCCTCACCGCGGCGCCGAATTCGCCCAGGGCGATCTCCGTGTGGTCCCGGGTCGGGACCGGTTCCTCCACCGCCGTGGTCCCCGAGCCGTACAGCCCCGCCAGCAGGACGCACGACTTGACCTGGGCGCTGGCGACCGGCAGGGGGTAGCGGATGGCGCCGAGGGCGCCCCCCCGGATCCGCAGGGGGGGAAGGCCCCGCTCCCGAGCCTCCACGGCGGCCCCCATCCGCCGGAGCGGCTCGAGCACCCTCCCCATCGGCCGGTTGACGAGCGAATCGTCCCCCGTCAGCACCGACTCGAACGGCTGGCCGGCGAGGATGCCCGCCAGGAGGCGCATGGTCGTCCCGCTGTTGCCCGCGTCGAGCGCGGCCGCGGGCGCCGAGAGGCCGCGCAGCCCGCGCCCCCGGATGGTGACGGTGTCCCCCTCCGTCCCGACCTCGACCCCGAGCGCGCGGAGGCACCCGAGCGTGCTGTGGCAGTCGCGGCTCGCGGCGAAACGCCCGATCACCGACGTCCCCTCCGCTATCGCCGCCAGCATGGCGTAGCGGTGGGAAATCGATTTGTCGCCGGGGAGCCGGACGGTCCCGGTAACGGTGGTTGCGGCTTCGAGTGTCTGGATCATGCGGTCGTCTCCGGTTGCACCAGTTCCATGGCCGTCTTCTTGAGCCTGCGCACCTGGTCGCGCAGGACGGCCGCCTGCTCGAACTCCTGCCGGCGGGCGGCCGCGCGCATCTCCCCTTCCAGGCGCCCGATCTCGCGCTCCAGCTCCGCGGCGGATTGGTAGGTGACGGCCTCCTCGGCCAGGGCGGGGGGCTCGTAATAGTCCCCCTCGTAGATGCGGATCATGTCCGCGTCGAGGGGCTTCGTGATCGACTGCGGGGTGATGCCGTGCTCCTCGTTGTATTCCCGCTGGGCCGCGCGCCGGCGGCCGGTCTCCTCGATCGCCGCGCGCATCGAGCCGGTCATGACATCCGCGTAGAGGATGGCGCGGCCGTTGATGTGCCGGGCCGCGCGCCCCACGGTCTGAACCAGCGAGGTGGTCGAGCGCAGAAACCCCTCCTTGTCGGCGTCGAGGATGGCGACGAGCGAGACCTCGGGCAGGTCGAGCCCCTCCCGCAGCAGGTTGATGCCGATGAGGGCGTCGAACTCCCCCGCGCGCAGGGAGCGGAGGATCTGGATGCGGTCGAGCGTCTCCACCTCCGAGTGGAGGTAGCGCACCCGCAGCCCCAGCTCCGTGTAGTATTCGGCCAGGTCCTCGGCCATGCGCTTGGTCAGGGTGGTGACCAGCACCCGCTCGTTGCGCCCGGCCCGGAGCCGGATCTCCTCCATGAGGTCGTCCACCTGGCCGGCGACGGGGCGGATCTCGATCTCGGGGTCGGTCAGCCCGGTGGGCCGGACGATCTGCTCGACGACGACGCCCCCCGATTTTTCCAGTTCGTAGGGCCCCGGGGTCGCCGAGACGTAGATGACCTGGTTCACCCGTTCCTCGAACTCGGCGAAGTTGAGCGGGCGGTTGTCGAGGGCCGAGGGGAGCCGGAAGCCGTACCGGACCAGGTTCTCCTTCCGGGAGCGGTCCCCGTGAAACATCGCCCGGACCTGGGGGATGGAGACATGGCTCTCGTCCACGAACAGCACCCAGTCGCGCGGGATGTAGTCGAGAAGGGTGGGGGGGGCCTCCCCGGGCCCGCGCCCGGTCAGGTGCCGCGAATAGTTCTCGATACCGCGGCAGTAGCCGAGCTCGCGCATCATCTCCAGGTCGTACATCGTCCGCTGGTGCAGCCGCCGCGCCTCCAGCGGCTTGTCCTCCCGCTCGAAGCGGGCGCACTGCTCCTCGAGCTCCGCGCGGATGCCGTCCATGGCCTCCGCGAGCCGCTCCCGGGGCTGGACGTAGTGCGATTTCGGGTAGAGGGGGACGCGGTCGAACGTCCGGAGCCTCCGCCCCGTGACCGGATCGATCAGGGAGAGGGCGTCGATTTCGTCCCCGAACAGCTCGATGCGGACCGCGTAGTCCTCGTAGGAGGGGAAGACCTCCACGACGTCCCCCCGGGCGCGGAAGAACCCCCGCTCCAGCGCGAAGTCCTGGCGCGCGTACTGCATCTCCACCAGCCGGCGCAGGATCCCGTCGCGGGAGACCCGCTGCCCCTTCTCCAAAAAGAGCAGCATCCCGTAGTAGGCCTCCGGGGAACCCAGGCCGTAGATGCAGGAGACGCTCGCGACGATGACGCAGTCGCGGCGCTCGAACAGCGAGCGGGTGGCCGAGTGGCGCAACCGGTCGATCTCGTCGTTGACCAGGGCGTCCTTTTCGATATAGGTGTCGGTCGCCGCGATGTAGGCCTCGGGCTGGTAGTAGTCGTAGTAGGAGACGAAGTACTCGACCGCGTTGCCGGGAAAGAAGCCCTTGAACTCGCGGAAGAGCTGGGCGGCCAGCGTCTTGTTGTGCGCCAGCACCAGGGCCGGGCGCTGGAGCGCCTCGATCACCTTGGCCATGGTGAAGGTCTTCCCCGAACCGGTCACCCCGAGCAGGACCTGGTGGCGGTCCCCCGCCCGGACCCCCCGGACCAGCTGCCCGATGGCGTCGGCCTGGTTGCCGGCGGGCTCGAAGGGGGTGCTGATCTCGAACTGCGACGAATGGATCAGGGATTTCCCGTACGCCACGTCGCCGTAGACGAGGTCCCCGCCCGGATTCGGTGTTTTGGCCATTTGCTCTCTGCCGAAAAGCCTTTATTATAACCGTTTATTCCCCGCTCTTCGAGTCCCGACCCGTTCGAGGTATATTTGGGGGGTGGGAACGAAGGTTCCGGGAAAGAAAGAGGAGTCCATTTGCTGCGCGACAAGAGTCACATCAGGAATTTCTCCATCATCGCACACATCGATCACGGGAAGTCGACCCTGGCCGACCGCCTGCTGGAGCGCACGGGGGCGCTCACCAAGCGGGAGATGTCCGACCAGGTGCTCGACGCCATGGACCTGGAGCGCGAGCGGGGGATCACCATCAAGGCGCATTCCGTGCGCCTGAACTATCGCGCGGCCAACGGGGAGGACTACGTCCTGAACCTGATCGACACCCCGGGGCACGTCGACTTCTCCTACGAGGTCTCCCGCAGCCTTTCGGCCTGCGAGGGGGCGCTCCTGGTGGTGGACGCGGCGCAGGGGGTGGAGGCGCAGACGCTGGCCAACACCTACCTGGCCCTGGACCACCACCTGGAGATCATCCCCGTCATCAACAAGATCGACCTGCCGAGCGCCGAGATCCCGCGGATCAAGGACCAGATCGAGAACATCATCGGCCTGGACGCCGAGGACGCCATCCTGGCGAGCGCCAAGGAGGGGATCGGCACCGAGGAGATCCTGGAGGCGATCGTGCACCGGCTCCCCCCCCCCGCCGGGGACTACGACCGGCCGCTGAAGGCGCTGATCTTCGACTCCTGGTTCGACGCCTACCGGGGCGTCATCGTGCTGGTGCGCGTCATCGACGGCACCCTGCGCAAGGGACAGCAGATCCGGATGGTGGCCACCGGGCAGTCCTTCACGATCGAGCAGGTGGGGGTCATCACCCCCAAGTTCCAGGAAGCGGACGAGTTGACGGTGGGCGAGGTCGGCTTCGTCATCGCCAACATCAAGCGGGTGGCCGACACCAAGATCGGCGACACCATCACCGAGCACTCCCGGCCGACCGACGCCCCCTTCCCGGGGTACCAGGAGATCAAGCCGATGGTGTTCGCCGGGCTCTACCCGACCGACAACGGGCAGTACGAGGACCTGCGCGACGCCCTCTCGAAGCTGCAGCTGAACGACTCCGCCTTCTTTTACGAACCGGACACCTCCGGCGCCCTCGGCTTCGGCTTCCGCTGCGGCTTTCTGGGTCTGCTGCACATGGAGATCGTCCAGGAGCGGCTGGAGCGGGAGTTCAACCTCTCGCTCATCACGACGGCGCCCGGGGTGCGCTACCGGGTCACCACCCGGAAGGGGGAGGTGATGGAGATCCATAACCCCTCCAAGCTCCCGGATCCGCAGGAGATCGACAAGTTCGAGGAGCCCCTGATCACAGCCATGATCCTGACCAGCGACGAGTACCTGGGCCCGATCCTGAAGCTGGCCGAGGAGAAGCGGGGGGTCCAGAAGGGGTTCGAGTACGTGACCCGGAACCGGGTGCTCGTCACCTACGACCTGCCGCTCAACGAGATCGTGCTCGATTTCTACGACCGGCTCAAATCGGCCTCGCGCGGCTACGCCTCGCTCGACTACCGCTTCGCCGGCTACCAGGAGGCGCGCCTGGTCAAGCTCGACATCCTCGTGTCGGGGGAGCCGGTCGACGCCCTTTCGCTCATCATCCACCAGGACAACTCGGTGCTGCGGGGGCGCGCGCTGGCGCTGAAGATGAAGGAGCTGATCCCCCGGCAGATGTTCGAGGTCGTCATCCAGGCCGCCATCGGCAGCAAGATCATCGCGCGGGAGGTCGTCCGCCCGATCCGCAAGAACGTGCTGGCCAAGTGCTACGGCGGGGACATCACCCGCAAGCGCAAGCTCCTCGAGAAGCAGAAGGAGGGGAAGAAACGGATGAAGCGGCTGGGGAAGGTCGAGATCCCCCAGGAGGCGTTTCTGGCCATCCTGAAGGTGGATTAGGGCGAGCCGCGGGCCCGTACGGTGACGGCGCTCACAGTTTCGGAAGATTGGGGGAAAAAGCGTTTCCTTTGCCGGCGGTTTGGAGCTACGTTAGGCGTAATAGCGGCATTTCTGCTTTGGTCGGACATCGGGGGGATCCCCGGGAGAGCATGGGAATATGAAATCGCAAGGGCGTCGCTTACTCGAAAACGCTGAAGGCAAGGGGATGGTCGGCTGCCTCGTGTTCATCGTCCTCATGGGGCTGGCGATCGTGCTGGCCGTGCAGCTGGGGCCGGTCTACTACGCCAACTACAACATGGAGGCGGACATCAAGACCGAGGCCAGCCGCGCGGGCGCCCGCTTCCTCGACGACGACACCATCATCCGCGACGTCTACCAGATGGCGAAGCGGAACGACGTCCCGATCCAGAGGGAAAACATCAAGGTGCACCGCCTCGCCGGCCAGGTCGTCATCGAGGTGACCTACTCCGTCCCCGTGAGCTTCATCCTCTTCGAGCGCGACTTCGACTTCAAGATCGAAGCCTCCAGCTTCATCGGGACCCTGTAGCGCCCCCGGCCTGCACCCCGGCGTGGCGGAAACAGCCGACCAGGTGGTCGTTGACCAGTCCAGCGGCCTGCAGGTGGGCGTAGATCACGGTCGAACCGACGAACTTGAAGCCGCGCCGCTTCAGGTCGGCGCTGAGCGCTTCCGACTCCGCCGACGTCGCCGGGACGCGCCCCTCCGACCGCCAGCGGTTGACGCGGGGCCGGCCCCCGACGAAGCCCCAGATGTACCGATCGAACGAACCGAACTCCCCCTGCACCTCCAGGAAGCGCCGGGCGTTGTGGACGGCGGCGCCGACCTTCAGGCGGTTGCGGATGATCCCGGGGTCCCCGAGCAGGAGCTCGATTTTCCGGGCGTCGAAGCGCGCCACCTTCCGCGGGTCGAAACCGGCGAACGCCCTGCGGTACCCCTCGCGCTTGTAAAGGACCGTGCGCCAGCTCAGCCCCGCCTGGGCCGCCTCGAGGACCAGGAACTCGAAATGCCGGATGTCGTCGTGGCAGGGGACGCCCCACTCGCGGTCGTGATAGTCCACCATCAGGGGGTCGTCCCCCGGCCAGCCGCAGCGCTTCATCGGCTTCTTCCGCGGATTCAGTTTTTCGGGCATTCGTCCGCCTCCCCCAGGAGTTGCCGGACGCTGCCGGAGACTCTTTCGGCATCGTCGTCGGCAAGACGCCCGATTTTCCGGAGAATGAGCCGGTTGTCCAGGGTGAAAAGTTTCATGCGCACCACGCAGGGGACCGCGAGGCCCGCTTCGGTGTAGTCGGTGAGCACGATGTCTCCCGGCCAGGCCGGGGCCCGGCCGGTGGTCACCATCGCCATCACCGTGTGCCCGTGCCGGTTGAAGTCCTCGCGGCTCAGCGCCAGGGCCGGCCGCCGTTTTGCCTGTACCCGGTCCGAGAAAGGGAAGGGCACCACGACGACGTCGCAGCGCTCACAGATCACGGAACGCCTCCTCGTCTTCCGGGCTGTTCCACTCCTGGAGGGTTTCGGCGACCGCGGCATGGTAGGCCGCATCGAACGGCTCGACCTTCCTCAGCCGCACCCGGTCCCCCTCCAGTTCGTAGGCGATCAGATCGCCCGGACCCACACCCAGGGCCGATCGGATGCCCGCCGGAATAGTGACCTGCCCTTTGGTCGATACCCTGCTTACTTTCACGATTCCTTATCCTTTACTCATTTACCGCCGTACTCTTTACCTAAAGGATATCTCCCATTCGGTGCGCGGGCAACCCTTTCCCGGAAGGGTGGGCGGACGTGGATAATGCCGTTGCCCCTCCGCCCGGGATGCGGGAGAATGAAATCATGGAGGAACGGTCCATGAACATCCCGAAAGCGGTTCTGGTCCTGGCCTGTGCGCTGGCGCTCCCGGCCGCGGCCGCGAGGGGGGAGGAGAGTGTCCCGCTCGACGCCTGCCTGGCGGACGGCGGGTTCGACGCGCGGGCGGCGAAAACATTCGGCGCCGACAGCAACGGCATGAAAAGGTACGTGATCGCGCTGCTGAACCGGGGGCCCAACCGCCCGATCGAGCCCGTCCGGGCCCGGGAGCTGCAGGCGGCCCACCTGAAGAACATCCAGCGGCTGGTGGAAGAGGGGAAACTGCTCGTGGCCGGCCCCTTCCTCGGGGAGGGGGACCTGCGCGGGATCTACATCTTCGATGTGGCCACCCTGGCCGAAGCGAAGGCCCTCACCGAGACCGATCCCGCGGTGAAAGCGGGGAGCCTGGTGATGGAGCTCCAGGAGTGGTACGGGTCGGCCGCGCTCGTGGCGGTCCCCGCCCTTCACCGGAGGGTGTCCCCCCCGCCCGCGGAGCCGGCCCGATGAGGGGTCTGGCCGCCCGGCTGATGGAGATCACGGAGGAGCTGTCGGCGCGGGTGGACCGGATGCGTTTCGGGCCGCCGGTGGAGTACGTGTACAACCCCCTCGCCTATGCCCGGGCCCCCCACAGGGATTACGTGGAGAAGCACGCCCGGCCGGGGGTCGCCCTCTGGGTGGGGATGAACCCGGGCCCCTTCGGCATGGCCCAGACCGGGGTCCCCTTCGGCGACGTGGCCATGGTGCGCGATTTCCTGGGCGTTTCGGGGGCGCTGGACGCGCTCCCCCGGCAGCACCCCAAGCGCCCGATCCGCGGCTTCGACTGCCCGCGGAGCGAGGTGAGCGGCACGCGGTTGTGGGGCTACGCGCGGGACCGCTTCGGGGCCCCGCGCCCCTTCTTCGAGAAATTTTTCGTGGTGAACTACTGTCCCCTGGTCTTCATGGCCGAGAGCGGCAAAAACATCACCCCCGACAAGCTGCCGGCCGCGGAGGCCGAGCGGCTGACCGCCGCCTGCGACGAGGCGCTGCGGCGCCTGGCGCTCGCAATGGACGCGCGCTTCCTGGTGGGGGTCGGCGCCTTCGCCCGCCGGGCCTCCGAGCGCGCGCTCGGGGGGAGCGGCATCCCGGTGGGGCAGATCCTCCACCCCTCCCCCGCCAGCCCGCTGGCCAACCGCGGCTGGGCCGAGGCCGCCCACCGCCAGCTCCAAAACCTCCAGTTGGTGTGAATGGGGACAGTCACCGCTGTCCCCTATTCATATTCATGGCGCAGCAGCCCGAAGAGGACCGAATCCTGGAGCTCCCCGCTGACGTGATACCGCTCGCGCTGATACCCTTCGCGCACGAACCCGAGCCGCTCGAGGGCGCGGATCGACCGCGTGTTGCGGGGATCGACGTCGGCCTCGATCCGGTGGAGCCCCATCTCCACGAAGCCGAACCGGACGAGGGCGGGCAGGACCTCGGACATGATCCCCTCCCCCCAGCGGTCGCGCCGCAGCCCGAAGCCGATCTCCGCCCGGCGATGCGCGCGGACCCAGTTCGAGAAGGCGCAGGTCCCGATCACCTCGTCCCGCCCCTTTTCGGTCACCCCCCACTCGAGCAGCTCCCCGGACCGGACCCCCTCGCGGGCCTGGCGGATGAAGGACTCCGCATCCTCGATCTCCGCGAGCGCCGGATGACCCCAGTAGCGCGCCACCTCGGGATCGGAAAAGACCCGGAAGATCGCCGCCGCGTCGGCGGCGCGCAGCGGCCGCAGCACGAAATGCTCCGTCGTGATCAAGGGGATGTCGTCCGGACGAGAAAATCGTTTCATGTCGTGAGTGGGGACAGTCACCACTGTCCCCTAATCCATATTTTCCACCGCCGACCGGTAGCACGCCGGACACAGCCCGTGGGACAACCAGGGCATCGCCTCGGCCTCGAAGATCCTCAGGAGGACCAGTCCCTCCTCGATCTCCGCCCACCGCTCCTCCGCGACCCGGATCTTCTTGCACATGCTGCAGATGGTGATGGAGTCCCCGGAGCGCGGCGTGCCCGCCTCCAGCAGCGGCACCGGTTCGCGCCGCTCGCTGCGCACTGTCCGGCTGCGCAGTTCGATCCCACCCTCCGGCAGCGGATTGAGGGCGAGCTCGAGAAATCTCCTTTCGGAGGGGGAGTCGCACCGGAACGGAAGCGGCGGGCAGCGGCGCCCGTCCCGGAGCCGCCGGAAGAGCTCCTGGTAGAGGTGGCGGGTCTCGTAGTCCTGGATGAAGTCCCACAGCAACCGCCCCACCACCTCTTCCGGGCCGCAGCTCGAGCGCCAGCAGTTATCTTCCGCGAAGCTCCGCCAGTTGGCGTCGACGCCGGCAATGGTATCGGCGCCGTCGATGCTGTAAACCAGGACATCCCCTCTCATGCCGCCCCTTCCGTGGGGACAGTGGTGACTGTCCCCTCATCTGTGACTATGGACATCCTTGCGATGTCCGACCTTTACGACGATGACGGGCACTTCCCCGTCGTGGATTTCGTAAATGACCCGACAGGCGCCCAACCTTATCCGGTACCTGTCCTGCCCCGAGAGCTTTTCGGCTCCTGAGGGCCGCGGCTCCACCGACAGGGATTCGATGGCGGCCAGGATTCTTCGAAGGTCCGGATTCGGGATGGGACGCAGATCCCGGGCAACCGATTTGCGGAGGACGACCCTATATTTTCCCATGCTTCCTGAGATCCTTCAGAAGCTCCTCATAACTGATCAAGGGTTCGTTCACTCGTTCATCGAAAGCTTCCAGGTCCTCCTGGTCCTCCTGGAGAGCCTGCCGGACCGCATCGTTCACCAGCCGGGAAAGAGACTGCTGGGTATGGGCGGCCTTTATCCTCAGGGCATGGTGCAGGTCCGGCTCGAAATAGATCGTGGAACGGGTCGGGTTGTTTTTCATGGGTCCTCTCCTCCCGGAAGGAGCATAGCATCATGGCGTCAAAGCATCAAGACGCCGTAACGCCACGCGCCTGCCTGTCCAGGAGAAACAGGATGTAGTCCGTCGCCGGCGGCGTCCGGCCGAGCTTCCGCAGCTTTTCCGCCAGCTGCCCGCGGTGGAAGGTCGCGTGGTTGACGCACTGAAAGACCGCCTGCCACAACGGCACGCACACGTCCCGCCCCCGCGTGTCCGCGTACCGGATCTCCCCGTCGAGCCGGTCGACCCCGAGGGTGGAGAGAAAAGCCCTTCTTTCGGTCTCGAGCTTCTCCCATGCGGCCCCGATCTCCTCCACGGTGTCGAGCTTCACCCCGGTCGCGGCGGCCGCCCCCTGCCAGCGCCCGAGAAAGAGCCGTTCCACGAAAAGGATGTGCCGGAGGGTCTTCAGATACGTCGCGAAGCTGCCCCCCAGTTCCCGCTCCAGTTCCCCGGCCGGGAGCGCGCGCGCCTCCGCGACGAACTGGCGGTTGGCCCAGTCGTGGTATTCGAAAACCGCCGCGATCCGCTGGATCATTGGAGCCTCCTTTGCCGCGGGGATCCGACTGCCCCGCGCACGACTTTATATCACACCGGCGGACGGGACATCCGCCCGATCCCGGGGGCCTCCGGTTCGCGATGGCGTCCGGCCGGCACTTCACGGTAGACTCGGGCCCGGCGAAAAGAAGGGGGTTCCGTCATGCTGAGCGCGTCACCCAGACGGTGGCTGTCGTGGGATTATTCGGTCAGGGACTCGGAAGGGGCGGATGTCGCCCGGGTCGTGATCGGCTCCTGGAGCGAGAAGGGGACAATCATCCTGGCGGAGGGGGAGTACCGCGTCTACCGCCAGGGACTGACCGGCCCCTTCGTGCTGGAAAGCGTCGACGGATCGACCGCCGCCAGCGCCGTGAAGCCCTCCGCCCTGCAGCGGAAATTCGCGGTCCTCTTCGGCGGCCGGGAATATGCGCTTCAGGCCACAAGCGCGCTCAGCCGTGAATTCGGCCTCTTCGACGGCGACCGGCGCGTGGGCGCCGTCGTTCCCGCCTCGTGGCTGGGGCGCCGCGTGCGAGCCGAGTTCGACGGAGAAATCCCGCCGCTGCTCCAGACCTTCGTCCTGTGGCTGACGCTCCTCTTGTGGAAAAGGTCCTCGGACAGTTCGGTCGCCGCGGGGTGAGCGGGCTCACGCCGGCGGGAACACCTTCCGCAGCGCCCTTTTCACCGGCCCGCCGAGGTGCGGGAAGACCATCAGCGGGGCGATCAGCACCCCCTTGCTCCAGGGGTCGAGCGGGCTGCGCCTGATTTCGGCGACCCCCGCGCGCCACAGCGCCGCCACCTGGGCGGCGTCGTGGGGCCACTGCTTGCTGATGCTCCCCTTCTGGTAGTACTTGTCGCACAGCGTCTCCGGCACCCGCACGAACGGGCCCAAGAGCGCGAGGTGCAGCAGCCAGGTCCAGTCGGCCGAGTACTCCCCCCGGTCGTTCGGCCGGATCCCCCCGACCCGGCGCCAGGCGCTCGCGCGGAACAGGCCGCGGTTGGGCACCCACCAGCCGGCCGGGCGCCGCAGCATCACCAGCCCGCGCCCCACCGCGCTAGACCTGCCCTCTAGGCGCCGGAAACTGTAAAAATCTTCCGTCCCGTCGACCTCGTGCACCTTCATGTCGGAGAACGCCAGCACCGCCGCCGGCCGGTCCCGGAGGGCCCCGGCGAGACGCTCGACGTAGGTAGGGGCGACCACGTCGTCGTGAAAGGCGAAGAACATCAGTTCGCCCCGCGCCCGCGCCATGAGGTCGTTGGAGTTGCCTAGCCAGCCGAGGTTTTCGGTGCGCTCGATCACCCGGGTGCCGGGGTGGCGGGCGGCGAAGTCGCGGACGACGGCGAGGGTGCCGTCGGTCGAGGCGTCGTCCCCGACGAGGATTTCGAGGCGGGGCCACGACTGGCGCGCCAGCGACTCGAGCGTCCGGCCGATGAAGGCGGCCCCGTTCCAGGTGGGGACCAGCGCGGTCACCAGCGGGCACCCGTTATCGGTCACGTCTCCTCCTCACCCGGCGATCTCCCGCGCCAGCCGCTCGGCCAGCCAGGGTCCGGTCGAATATTTGCCCGTGTCCACGGAGTGGTAGGCGCCGCGGCGCCGGACGCCGAACCGGTCGCGCGCGTGCAGCGTGGAATCGCGGTCCCCGATCGAACCGCTCCCGCGCGCGAATACGAAGCCGCCCCCCACCACCAGCTCCTCCGCCTCGTCGAACACCCGCCCGATCCCCGGGATGTGGGCGCCAAGCCCGGCGCGCACTTCGTCGAGGAAGCGCTCGCGCAGCGCGCCCGCGAGCGGGGCCGGCTCCGCCAACTCAAGCCCGTCCCCCTCCGCCACGAGACCGACCGGGTACCAGGAGAGGTAGAAGTCCCTCCCGTTGTAGTTCTTGACGTCCCCGAACGGCCCCACCGCGACGATGGCGCTCGGGAGGTCGACGAGGGTGCGCGTGCGCGCGAACACGCAGAACCGGTAGCGGTGGGTCCAGGGGGGTTCCGGGTCGAGCCCGGCCGCAACGTCCACCGGGAGACGCCCGTTCCAGAGCGCGTTGACCACGACGTCGTAGGGCTCGCTGTCGCCGCCGGCGCTCCTGACGCGCCACGCCCCGTCCACGCCGGCGACGGGAGCGGCGCCCGTGACCGTCACCCGCGGCCGGAAGGCGATGCGCGGCTCGGCATCGACGGCTTCGGCCACCCGGTCCGCCGCCCAGCGGGTATCGACCGAACGCTCCGGGACGCGGAACCCGGCGACGATGTCGTCCCCGGGCGCCAGCGTCGCCAGTTCGGAAGACCCGAGCGGGACGGCGCGCGCATCCGAGACGTCGGTGAGGTAGCGGCGCGCGTCCGGGTGGGCCCGGATCAGGGCCCCGACCGCGTCGAACCGGGCGCGCACGGTCGCGGCTTCCACCACCGAGTCGCGGTGCACGAGGTAGATGTCGTCGACGGCGGTGGCGTGGGGGCGCAGGTCGGCGCCGATGAGCCGGCCGAGGAGCGGGGCGAACGCGAGCCCGCCCGGAAGGACGTGCCGCGCGGTGCCGAGGGTCGGGTCGGCCGCGTAGAGATAGCCGAGGTGGATCTTCCCCTCGTTCCAGCGGCTGGCGGCGGCCATGGGGCGGTCGGCCTTGTCGAAGAGGGTGACCCGGACCCCGGCGCGGGCCAGAAACAGCGCCAGGCTGCTCCCCAGGATGCCGGCGCCGAGCACGGCCACCCGCCGATCCGTCATCGGCGCACCCCCCCATGAAACGACAGGATCCGGAGGAACCCGTCGTAGTCGCGGATGTAGTCGTCGGCGTCATAATAGTGCGACGCGAAGACCAGCAGGAGGGCGTCGGGCGAGTACCGGTGCTGCACGCTCCAGACCATCGGGGGGAGGTGGAGGCCCAAATCGGGACGGTCGAGCGCAAATTCCTGCCGGTCGCGCCCGTCGTCGGCGACCACGGCGCAGCTGCCGCGCGCGCAGACCAGGAACTGCCGGCACTGCCGGTGCGCGTGCCCCCCGCGCGCTTCCCCGCCGGGGACGTCGAAGACCAGGAAGTAGCGCTTCACGGCAAAGGGGACGCTGCGGTCGAACTCCCCCACCGTCACGCTCCCGCGGAGATCGGAAAACCGGGGCAGCCGGTGGAGCGACACCCCGGCCACCCGCGTCGGGACGGCTCCCGCCCGGCCCTCTTCCCACCCGCCTTCCGCGTGCTCCTGGAGCTCCCGGAAATCCTTCATGACCTTGTTCTATGCGTCCTCCAGGGACAACGGGACGGGCTGTCTGCCGTCGATGTCCCCGAACCCGTATTCCCTTGCAAGGGCCGCGGCCACGCAGACCGTGCCGGTGCGCTTCATCACCCCGGGGTCGGACGCGAGGGCGGCGACCGCCCGCCCGATGAAGCGGGGGGATTCGGAATTGCCCAGGTCGAGGAATTCGGCCGCGCGCATGACGCTCTCGGTCCGCACCAGCCCCGGGTAGAGCGAGATCACCGCCACGCCGTGCGGCGCCAGCTCCGCGGCCATGTCCGACGTCATCCTGTCGGTGGCCGCCTTGGCGACGCCGTAGGCCACGTTCCCCATTCTCTTCTGCGCGGCCCAGTAGGAGATGTTGACGATCAGGCCCGCCCCGCGCGCGACCATGCGGCGGGCGGCCAGCGCCCCGGCCACGTAGTGGGCGCGCACTCCCGCCTGGAACATCGCGTCCCACCGCCAGACCGGCTGCTTCCAGAAGGGGAAGGGCCAGGTGTACTCGTTGTTTTCGAACATGCGCTCGTAACCGCCCCAGACGCTGTTGACCAGCAGGTCGAGCCCCCCCCGCTCCCTGTCGATCCGCTCGAACACCGCCTCGACCTGGCCGTCGTCGGTGTGATCGCAGCGGACGGCGACGCCCGTCCCCCCGAGGCGGGAGACCTCGTCGGCGGTTTCCCCTATGGTGCCGGGCAGACCCATCGGCCCGGCCCCCGGGGTCACGGTCCTCCCGGTCACGTACACGGTGGCCCCGGCTTCCCCCAATCCAAGCGCCACGCCCTTCCCGACCCCGCGGCTGGCCCCCGTGACCAGCGCGGTCCGCCCGTTCAGTTCAGCCGTCATTCCCGCTCCCTCCAGCGTCCGTGCACTCTTACCCGGCCGGCGACACCCGCATCGAACCGCCGCGTGCATGGTTATACCCGGGCTCAGGCCGGGGTCGCAAGCTTGAGCCCCACGATCCCGGCGATGATCAGCCCTGCGCTGAGGAGCCGGCCGGCGCTTGCCGGTTCCCCCAGCAGCACTATGCCCAGGGCGACGGTCACGACCGCCCCCACCCCCACCCAGACGGAGTAAGCGGTGCCCACCGGGAGCGCCTTCATGGCCACGCCCAGGAGCCCGAGGCTCACGACCATCGCCAGGACGGTCCAGACCGTGGGCCACAACCGGGTAAACCCATCGGTGTACTTCAGCCCGATCGCCCAGCCCGCCTCGAACAGCCCCGCGACAAAAAGAAGGATCCATTCCATGTTCCCGCCTTCACGAAAGCCAGAGTTCTGCCCAAAAAAGTGATGTTATCACCGCCTTACTTTTGCCCGGCACTGGCGATTTTAAGTGCCCGCACAGGCCTGCCGTCATCGGCCTCCAACATTCCCGGAATGAAATACAGCTCTTCCCTGCACGGCTGGTTCATCTCGGCCGTAACCACCCTGAGCGCGGAACCGATTGCGGCTGATTCCAGTTTCCCCTCGGCATTGGACGGCACGCCGACCACTCCAACAGGATGGGCGTTATCAAAATAGATGCAATGGGTCTTGCCATTCCTGGGATTGGGCGGCAGGAGTATGACGGCCTTCTGGGCAGCGTTGGGCGGAGCGGCTTTCAGTAAAGGGCCCAGATCCCCGTCATTCAAAAGTGCGTCCCAGGCGTCGGGACCCACATAAATGGCATAATATCCCGCCAGGCTTCCATTCATCTCCTGACTCACAATGCCCGTGGAGATTCTGATGAGCGAAAAACCCTCATCGTCTTGAGTCGAGGCCTGCTCGCCGGCCACAAAGGCTCGCGGAAACAGAGCCAGAAATGCAATCAGCATGATCCTCTTCATGTATCTCATTGTTCCTCCGCCTTATACCACCGAAACAGCCCCAGCCGTTGAAAATGCGGACGTCCCACCCGTTTTTGCGCGCAACCGGAACGGCCCGAAGGGGACAGTGGTGACTGTCCCCCTGAAAATCAGCCCTTCCGGGCGATGACGGCGAATTCTTCCGCGTTCTCGTCGTAGGAAGACCCGGCGACGTCCGCGTGGAGCCCCTCCAGGGCCAGGCCCGCCCCCGCCAGTTCCCCTTCCAGGGTGCCGGGGTCGAAGCACTGAAACCAGTTGTACACCGTCCGGATGCGCCCAGGTTCGACGATGGTGTACTTGTCGAGGACGACCTTTTCCCGGGCATATTTGAAGGTATTCAAAAACCCGAAATAGCGGCCCGGCGCCCAGAATCCGTCGAGAAGGTCCATCCCGCAGCTCGCCCCCTCCACCCGCCGGTCAAAAGCGGCGAGCGCGTAGACATCGAGGAGGACCGACCCGCCCGGCTTCAGGATCCGGTGGAATCTGCGCAACATCATGTTTCTCTGCGCAGGCCCGAGGGCGCAGAAATCGCACATGATCATCAGGACGAGGTCGAACCGGTCGGCGGTCTCCCAATCGAGGTAATCGGCCGCCACGTAACGGATGTCCAGCCGCTCCCGGGCGGCGACCTCCCGGGCGTAGCCGACCGACCGGGGGGAGAAATCGATGCCCGTCACCTTCGCCCCGAGCCGTGCCAGCCGCGTCGCGTACAATCCCGGGCCGCAGCCGAAATCGGCCACCCGGCTGTCCGCGCCGAGGCCGAAACGGGAGGCAATCCATTCCACCGAACGGTCGATGAAGCGGGCGTTGCGCGAGGCGAGATCGCCGGCCTCGTCGAGATGGAAGGAGAGCATCCGGGCCGACGTGTGCCCGTCGGTCCACAGTTCCCTTGCGGTGTGACACCCGAACGGCTCCGGCCGTTCGAAGATGGCGGCCAGTTCGTCGAACACGATTCATCCTCCGGGGAGGGCGGGGACCGTCCCGCCGGGGCCGTACTCCATCAGGACCTCGGCGTGCCCCGTGTGGGGGTCCGTCCTTTCTCCGACGACGGCGAAGCCGCATCGCCGGTAGAACCGGACGGCCCGTTGATTTTCGCGATAGACGGTGAGCTCCAGCCTGTCGCGCAGCCTCTTGACCCTGTCCATCAGCCGCCGCCCCAGGCCCCTCCCCTGGAAAGCGGGGGAGACGAACAGGGCCGCCAGGGTATCGCCCTGGAGAGAAACGAAACCTCTGACCCTGCCCCCCTGCACGAAGACATGGGTCTCGGCGGCGGGCAGGTACCGGTTTCGCATGTCATCGACTTTCGACTCCCAGAATTCCCTGCCGACGAAATCGTGGGCCCCGGCCGACGCCTCGAGCCAGAGTTCCAGCACGTCTTCCATGTCCGAAGGTTCGAAAGCGCGGATCATGCTCCTCCCCTGGGGCGGAACGTTCGCGTGTGACCGGACCGGATCCTCGTCGGTGCCGCCCCGGCCGATGATCAAGCGACATGCAGTGTCCTGATGCCGGCGATATCGTCCTTCAACTCCTGTTCGGCGTCCCACAGATCGATGGCCCGCTGGGCGCCGAGCCAGAATTCGGGCGAGTTGCCGAACACTTTTCCCAAACGCAGCGCCATCTCCGGACTGACGGCGCGTCGTCCGCGCAACAGTTCGTTTACAGATTGCCGGGACACTCCGATGGCGCGGGCCAGCCCGGAGGCCGTCAGCTGATAGTCCGGGAGAAAATCCTCGCGCAACATCTCGCCGGGATGGGTCGGGCGGCACTGCCTCCGCCCCTTGTTGTCAATACTCATCTCGTTCTCCGTCTCAATGGTAATCGCAGATTTCGACGTCGTAGGCGTCGCCATCCTCGAACCGGAAACAGATCCTCCACTGGTCGTTGACCGATATGGAGTGCTTACCCTTCCGATCTCCCTCCAGACCATGTAACCGGTTGCCCGGAGGCACCTTGAGATCATCGAGTCTGGTCGCCAGGTCGATATACTCAAGTTTGCGCATGGCCCGACGCGCCGTATCCGCAGGGAAACGTCTCATATTCCCGGTGCGAAAAAGCTCCTGTGTCCGCTTATCTGCGAACGTCTTGATCATAGGCAAGACTGTATCGCGTCACGTGACACATGTCAATAGGAACGGAAGGAGGCAGGGGGACGGTGGTGACTGTCCCCCTTGCATTCCTGCCCCGGACCCGACTACATTGAAGGGAAGACAGGGCGCATCGAGGTCGCTTCCCGGGGAGGGTGCCATGGGGCCGGAAAACCAGGGTTCAAAACCTTCCGCGCCGACCCCCGGCGCCGCGGCCCTGACCGAGCGGCCCACGTCGGGCTGGCGCACCCAGGAGCGCCTCCGCCGCACGCGGACGCCCATCCTCGACCAGGGGGAGCCGGAAGCCAAGCGCGCGGAGATCCTGCGCTACTTCCACGACACCTGGGACCTGGACGAGGCGCTGCTCGAAACGCTGCGCTACGACGAGTCGTTCCGGCTCCGGGCCGACCCGCTGCGCCACCCCCTGATCTTCTACTACGGCCACACCGCCGTCTTCTACGTCAACAAGCTCGTCGTCGCCAAGCTCGTCGACCGTCGCATCCACCCCGCCTTCGAATCGATGTTCGCCGTGGGGGTGGACGAAATGTCCTGGGACGACCTGGACGAGGCCCACTACGACTGGCCGGCCCCCCAGGCGGTCCAGGCCTACCGCGACGAGGTGCGCGCCCTGGTCGACGGGCTCATCCGGCGGCTGCCGCTCGCGCTGCCGATCACCTGGGACAATCCCTGGTGGGCGGTCCTGATGGGGATCGAGCACGCCCGCATCCACCTGGAAACCTCCTCGGTGCTGATCCGGCAGCTCCCCCTCGAGCATGTCCGCCGGCACCCGCTGTGGGAGCCGTGCCCGCGCGCGGGCGAGCCCCCCGCGAACGAACTGATCGAAGCCCCCGGCGGCTCCGTCCGGCTGGGCAAACCGCGCTCGCACCGGCTCTACGGCTGGGACAACGAATACGGGGAGCGGATCGAAACGGTCGCCCCCTTCCGCGCCGCGAGCCACCTCGCCACCAACGCCGAGTTCCGCGCCTTCGTCGACGCGGGCGGTTACGGCGAGGAGCGGTGGTGGACCGAAGAAGGGTGGCGCTGGCGCTCCTTCCAGCAGGCCGAGTTCCCGCGCTTCTGGCGCCGGGAGGACGACGGGTACCGGCTCAGGCTGGTGACGCACGAGATCGACATGCCCTGGGACTGGCCGGTCGAGGTGAACTACCTCGAGGCCAAGGCCTTCTGCAACTGGCTCGCCGAGCGGCGGGGCGAGCCGGTGCGCCTCCCCACCGAGGCGGAGTGGCAGCTGCTCCGCGAGCGGCACGTGCCGGAGGACCAGCCCGACTGGGATAAGGCCCCCGGCAACCTGAACCTCGAGCACCACGCGTCGAGCTGCCCGGTCGGCGCCTTCACCCAGGGGCCGTTCTCGGACCTCGTCGGCAACGTCTGGCAGTGGACCGAGACCCCGATCGCGGGATTGCCCGGCTTCGAGGTCCACCCCTACTACGACGACTTTTCCACCCCCACCTTCGACGGCCGGCACAACCTGATCAAGGGGGGCTCCTGGATCTCGACCGGGAACGAGGCGACGCGGCACGCGCGCTACGCCTTCCGGCGCCACTTCTACCAGCATGCCGGCTTCCGCTACCTCGTCTCCGCGCAGCCGGCGCCGGCGGCGGTCGAGACGTACGAAAGCGACCCGCTGGTGGCCCAGTACTGCGAGAGCCACTACGGCGAGGGCGCCTTCGGGGTGCCCAACTTCCCGGCGGCGATGGCCGGCATCTGCCTCGCGGCGACGGAGGGGAAGCCCCACCGCGCGGCCCTCGACATCGGCTGCTCGGTCGGGCGCGCCGCCTTCGAGCTGGCGCGCGGGTTCGAGAGCGTGACCGGGCTCGATTTCTCCGCCCGCTTCATCCGCATCGGCGCGGCGATGCAGGAGCAGGGGTTCATCCAGTACACCCGCGTCGAGGAGGGGGAGATCGAGTCGCACCACGAGGCCCGGCTGGCCGATTTCGGGCTCGAGGCGCTGCGCGACCGGGTCCGGTTCGAGCAGGCCGACGCCTGCAACCTCAAGGAGCGCTACACCGGCTACGACCTGGTGCTGGCCGCCAACCTGATCGACCGGTTGCCCGACCCCGCCCGCTTCCTGGAGACGATCGCCGGGCGCATCGTCCCGGGCGGGCTGCTCGTGATCGCCTCCCCCTACAGCTGGGACGAGGCGTTCACGCCCAGGTCGCGCTGGCTCGGCGGGCGGCGCGTGGCCGGGGAGCCGCTCGCGACGCTCGAGGCGCTTCACCGCGTGCTCGAACCGTCCTTCCGCCCCGTCGCGGACCCGGTCACCGTCCCCTTCGTCATCCGCGAGACGCGCCGGAAATTCCAGCACAGCCTCAGCCAGGTCACCGTCTGGGAACGGGGACAGTCACCACTGTCCCCATCGTAAAACCGGGACGCCGCGGCATTTCATGCCCCGCCTTTCCGAGTAAATTTGTAGACCGCCACGCCGAGCAGAAACACGACCGCCAGGCCGACCGACACGCGCGGATCGAGCATGGCCGTGAACAATACAAGGAGCGCCGCGAGGCCGCTGATGATGGCGTCCGTCCTGTTTGTCATAGCTCCTCCCGTTCGCAAACGGATTTCGGACAACGCCCCATGCTGGAGGGACGCCGGCGACTGTCCCCGGTCAGAGGATCGCAACGATCAGCGAGAGAACGAGCACGATCGAGGCGGGCACGGCCTTCTTCCATGGGTCCCCTGCCTTGAGGTGCATCCCGACGGCACCGATCATGAGGATCGCCAGGCCGAGGGCGGCGGGCCGGACGAGCTGTGGCAGCCAGAAACCCGCGAGCAGGGACAGGGCGAAGATCACCTTCAATCCGCCGACCACCCACAGGAACCACACCGGCAGTCCGTAGGCGGCAAACTCCTCCCGCATGTTCCCCGCCGCTTTGGCCCGATAGGCCGTCGCCTTGTGGAAACGAAGCAACCAGACGTTCAGAATGCCGAATGCGACGATCAACTGCGCGATCATGCGTAGATATTCCATGGGCGCTCCTTTATTGTTGGCTGACGGATCTGTCGCCTGCAAATTCGTTCGCACTTTGCGGCGGGGCTGGACCCATCGGTCCTCGCCGCCACGGGTTTCGGCTCGATCCTTTGATGTAGAATCATCTTACCATCTTTCCGGCATGAGGGGGGACAGGCATGAAAGTGCTCTTTATCGGCGGGACCGGCGTGATCAGCTCGGAGGCCGCGGCGCTGGCCATACGGGAGGGGATCGACCTGACCCTGCTCACCCGCGGCCGGAGCGCCGCCCGGCCCGCCCCCGCGGGCGCCCGGGTGCTGCGCGCGGACATCCGCGACCCCGAAAGCGTCGCCCGCGCGCTCGCCGGGCAGAGCTTCGACGCGGCCGTAGACTGGATCGCCTACGAGCCGCACCACGTGCAGGCGGATATCGACCTCTTCGCCGGGCGGGTGGGGCAGTACGTCTTCATCAGCTCGGCCTCGGCCTACCAGACCCCGCCCGACCGCCTGCCGGTGACGGAGGCTACGCCGCTCGCAAACCCGTTCTGGGAGTACGCGCGCCAGAAGATCGAGTGCGAACGGCTGCTCGAGCGGGCCCGGCACGACGAAAAGTTCCCCGTGACCATCGTGCGCCCCTCGCACACCTACGACGCGACCAAGGTGCCGCTGCCGGGAGGGTGGACGACGCTCGAGCGGATGAAGCGGGGGAAGCCGGTGCTGGTCCCCGGCGACGGCACATCTTTGTGGACGCTGACCCACGCGCGCGACTTCGCCCGGGGCTTCGTGCCGCTGCTCGGAAACGCGCGTGCCGTGGGGGAGGCGGTGCACATCACCTCGGACGAGTGGCTGCCCTGGAACCGGATCTACGGCATCCTGGCCGAAGCGCTGGGGGTCGAGCCGCGCCTGGTGCACGTGCCGAGCGAACTCGTCCACGCCTACGACCCGCAGTTCGGCGCGGGCCTGCTGGGGGACAAGAGTCGCAGCAGGATCTTCGACAACGGCAGGATCCGACAGCTCGCCCCCGGTTTCCGCTGCGACACCCCCTTCGCCGCGGGCGCCCGCGAGATCGTCGCATGGCACGAGGCCGACCCGGCGCGGCGCGCGGTCGACCCGGCCGTGGAGCGGCTGATCGACCGCGTGCTGGCCGCCTACGCGAAGGCCTGGCCGGGAGCTTCATGCTAAACTTTGAGTATGAAGATCGACCGGAACAAGCTGGCCGTCATCCATATCGTGAAGAAGGAGCTCGGCCTGGACGAGGAGCGGTACCGGGAGATCCTGCGCGAAGCCGCCGGGGTGGAGTCGGCGCGCGACCTGGACGACGCGAGTTTCCGCCGGCTGATGAACGTCTTCATGCGCAGCCGTCACTACCGGCCGCGGCCCGACGGGATCACGCTCCGGCAGAAGTACTTCATCGGGAACCTGCGCCGGGAACTCGGGTGGGGCGAGGACCACTTCCGCAATTTCCTCGTCAAGTACCATCACAGGGATCAGCTGGAGCGGCTGACGAAGGCGGAGGCGAGCCGGCTGATCGAGTCGCTCAAGAACGTCAAGGCCCATGCCGGAGGGGAATGAGTCCGGGGGACAGTCACCGGTGTCCCCAATGGACGCTGGTGACTTCCCCCTCTGTTCAGACGTCCCCCTTATGGAAAATGGGAAACGTGCGGGACGTCCCTGTTTTCAGAAATGGGCGATGGGCGGGACGTCGCGGTTGGCGACGCGGTTGGGGACAGTGGTGACTGTCCCCAACGCCTGGTTGATTAGGTTTTCCAGGCGCTCCTGGCGGCCGCTCTGGCGGCCGGCCGTGCCGTACCCGGCGGCCAGGGCGGCCAGCTCCCCGAGCTTCATCTCGCCCCGCTCGAAGCGGGCCCCGTCGCCCGAGTCGAACGAGCGGTAGCGCTCGGAGACGAAGGCGGCGAGCTTCCCCTCGGCCTGGAGGCGCCAGGCGGCCTCGAGCCCGACGGCGAAGGCGTCCATGCCGCCGATGTGGGCCTCGAACAGGTCGGAGGGGTCGACGGAGTTGCGCCGCACGTGGGCGTCGAAGTTGAGGCCGCCGCTCGTGAAGCCCCCGGCGCGGAGGACGGCGTACATCGCCAGGGTGGTGTCCCGCCAGTCGATCGGGAACTGGTCGGTGTCCCAGCCGCAGCGCGGGTCCCCCCGGTTGGCGTCGACGGAGCCGAACAGCCCCATGGCCGCAGCGGTCTCCAGCTCGTGGTGGAAGTCGTGCCCCGCCAGCTCCGCGTGGTTGGCCTCGATGTTCATCCGGAAGTCGGCGTCCAGGCCATACCGGCGCAGAAAGCCCGCCACCGTTTCCACGTCGAAGTCGTACTGGTGCTTGGTCGGCTCCATCGGCTTCGGTTCGATGTAGAAGACCCCCTGGAAGCCCCGGGCGCGGGCGTAGTCCCGGGCCATGGCGAGGAAGCGGGCCAGGTGCTCTTTTTCTCTTTTGAGGTCGGTGTTGAGGAGGCTCATGTAGCCCTCCCGGCCGCCCCAGAAGGTGTACCCCTCCCCGTCGAGCAGGATCGTGGCGTCGATGGCGGCCTTGACCTGGGCGGCGGCGTGGGCCACCACGGCGAACTCGGGGTTGGTGGCGGCGCCGTTCATGTAGCGCACGTCCCCGAAGAGGTTGGCGGTCCCCCAGAGGAGCTTGACCCCCGTGGCGGCCTGCCGCTCCCGCGCCTTGGCCGCCATGGCCATCAGGTTCCGCTCGCTTTCGGCGGGGGTGGCCCCCTCGGGGGCCAAGTCGCGGTCGTGCCAGCAGTAGAACTCCGCCCCCAGCTTGGTGAGGAACTCGAACGCCGCGTCGAGCCTTTGCTCCGCCAGCGTCATCGGGTCCCCCCCGCGCTTCCACCCCTGGGCGTGGGTGGGGTCGCCGAAGGTGTCGCGGCCGTCGGCGCAGAAGCTGTGCCAGTAGGCCACGGCGAAGCGGAGGTGGTCCTTCATGCTCTTGCCGCCCACCATCCTGCCCGGGTCGTAGTACTTGAACGCCAGCGGGTTATCGCTCTCCGGCCCCTCGTACCGGATCTTCCCGATGCCCGGGAAGTATTCCCTGGATCCCACGAAATAGTCCGCCATGTCCCCCTCCTGGATATCGGTTGTTCCTAATCCGCCGTCATCTTCCCGGGCCGGATCATGTTTTCCGGAGCGAGAATCCGGTCGAGCTTCTCCCTGGAGAGAAGGTTGTCGCGCAGCACGAGCGCGTAGACGCTCGCGCCGGTTTCGAGCGCCTCCCGGGCCAGGTCGCTCGCCGTCGCGTACCCGAGCCAGGGGACCAGGGCGGTGACCAGCCCGATGCTGTTCTCCACCAGGGAGCGGCAACGCTCCTCGTTGGCCGCGATCCCCTCCACGCAGCGGTGCCTCAGGGTGTTCATCCCCTGGATCAGCATTTCCACCGACTCGAAGACACTGTGCACGATGATGGGTTCGAAGACATTGAGTTCGAGCTGCCCCGCCTCGGACGCCATGGTCACCGTCAGGTCGTTGCCGATGACCTTGAAGGCGATCTGGTTGACCACCTCCGGGATGACGGGGTTGACCTTGCCGGGCATGATCGACGAGCCGGGCTGCATCGGCGGGAGGTTGATCTCGTTGATCCCCGCCCGCGGGCCCGAGGAGAGCAGGCGCAGGTCGCTCGAGATCTTCGACAGCTTGATCGCCAGCCGCTTCACGGCGGACGAGTACATCACGAACGCGCCGGTGTCCTGCGTGGCCTCCACCAGGTTCTCGGCCAGGACGATGTCGAGGCCGGTGATCCGCGCGAGGTGGGCCGTCACCTTGTCCGCATAGCCCGGCTCCGAGTTGATGCCGGTGCCGATGGCCGTCGCCCCCATGTTCACTTCCAGGAAGAGCCGGGCGTTCTGCTCGAGGCGCTCCACCTCCTCCCCGAGCGTCACGGCGTAGGCCTCGAACTCCTGGCCCAGGGTCATGGGGACCGCGTCCTGCAGCTGGGTGCGCCCCATCTTGAGGACCCGGGAGAACTCCTCCCCTTTTTTCCCGAAGGCGTCCACCAGGGTCCCGAGCACCGCGACCAGCTTCCGGTTGGAATTGTAGAGGGCGATCTTGACCGCGGTAGGGTAGGCGTCGTTGGTCGACTGCGACAGGTTCACGTGGTTGTTCGGGTGGCAGTGGCCGTAGTCCCCCTTGTCGCGCCCCAGGAGTTCCAGGGCGCGGTTGGCTATCACCTCGTTGGCGTTCATGTTGGTCGAGGTGCCCGCGCCCCCCTGGATCATGTCGACCACGAACTGGTTGTGGTATTTTCCGTTCTGGATCTCGCGGCAGGCGGCGACGATGGCGTCGCGGAGTCCCTGCCCGAGCAGGCCCAGCTCGAAGTTCGCCTCGGCCGCCGCCTCCTTCACCATCGACAGCGCCTCGATCAGCGTGGGGAAGAAACTGAGCGTCACCCCCGAAATGTTGAAGTTCTCCACCGCCCGCAGAGTCTGGATGCCGTAAAACGCCTCCCGGGGCACCTCGCGGTCGCCGAGCAGGTCGTGTTCGATGCGCATGTTGCCCGACTCGTACTGCGCGGTGTAGCCGAGGATCCGGGTGTTGGCGTTGCGCATGCGCCGGGAAATGACGCGGGTGATGTTCGACAGGATCTTCAGCGTGGCCTCCGGGCTGGACCGGAAGAGGTCGCGGTGGATGTCCAGCAGCGTCGTCCGGCCCACCGCCCGGGCGGAGGTGGAATGGAGCGAATCCTCCTCCCAGACCCCCTCGCCGATGAAATCCCCCTTCCCGAACAGGGCCAGCCGCACCTCGATCCCGTAGGGGTCGTTTTTGAACAGCTCCACCTCACCCTCGTAGATGACGAAGATGTCCTCCCGCGGGCTGTTCTCGCCGAACAGGAGGTCGCCCGGCACGCACCGCTTTTCCCGGACGCCTGCGGCAACGTCGCGCAGCTCCTCGTCGGTGAGGTTTTTGAAAAGCTCGATCCCCTTGAGGAATCGGGAGATGTCCTCTTTTTCCATGACCGCCCCCCTTCCGCCGGTTTTCCTGGGTTTGATTGTACACCAGGCGGGGGGAAAAAGGGCGCCGTCGCCGGCGTCCCCGCGGGGGCCGCGATTTGCTACAATTAAAGAAGGACGGGAGGGCCGCATGCGCGCATCGGGCCGGGCCTACGGGATGGTGCTCCTCTTCGGGCTGCTTGCGGCCCTGTGGGGAAGCGCCTGCGCCCCCCGCGTGGTCCGGGTCCCCGTGTCGGAAGAGGACGCGCAGCGCGCCCGGCTGGCCCTCAGGGAGGGGGACCTGGCTTTCGGGCGGCAGGACTACTACGCCGCCCTGATCCGCTATCTCGAGGGCTCCAAATACAACCCCAACGACGAGGTGATCGCCAACCGGCTCGGGATCGCCTACGCCAAACTCGGGTTTTACGACCGGGCGGAGAAAGCGCTCCGGCGCGCCGTGCAGCTCGACCCCGAATTCGCCCACGGGTACAACAACCTCGGTTCCATCTACTTTCTCAAGGACAAGCTGGGAAGGGCCGAGCGGCACCTCAAGAAGGCCATCCGGCTCGACGGCCGGGAGCCCTCGTTCTACATCAACCTCGGGAACCTCTACCTGGAGAAAAACCAGGTCCCCAGGGCGATGGAGCAGTGGGCAAGGGCGCTCGAACTGGACCCCCTCGCGCTTTCCGGCGGCAGCGCCGTGAGCCTCTCGAGGGGGGGGCGCACCACACCCGGGGAGCGGGCGTTCGCGCTGGCCCGCCTTTACGCCCGGGAGGGGAACAGGGAGCTGGCGCTCCGGCATCTGCGCCAGGCGGTCGCGCTCGGGTTTTCGGACGCCGACGCCATCCGGGGGGAACCGGACCTGGAGCCGCTGAGGGGGGACCCCCGTTTCGCGGAGTTCCTGGGAAACCTCGATATGCTGATTCGGCTCCAGGACGGGGGGGACATCGAGGCCGGCCCCCGGTAGCCTCGAGGAATGCCGCCGGGCGTCAGCCCCGGGCCTCCGGGGCGAGGGCGTCCTCGGTGAGCTGGCACAGGAGGTGCCCGATCAGGATATGCACCTCCTGGACCCGGGCCGGAACCGGGTGCGGCACGTTGAGGTGATAGCGGACCCGGGAGCCGAGAGCGCCCCCGCCGCCGCCGGTCAGGCCGACGGTCACCAGCCCCATCTCGAGGGCCGCGTCCACCGCCGCGAGCACGTCGGGCGAGCGGCCGCTGGTGGAGAGCGCCACGGCGACGTCCCCCGCCCGCCCCAGGGCCCGCAGCTGCCGGGCGAACACCTGCTCGAACCCGTAGTCGTTCCCCACCGCGGTCACGATGGCGGGATCGGTGCCCAGGGCGAGGGCCGGAAGCGGCGGGCGCTCCCGGCGGAAGCGGCCGACCCACTCGGCCGCCAGGTGCTGCGCGTCGGCCGCGCTGCCGCCGTTACCGAAGAGCATCACCTTGTTTCCCGCCGCGAAGGCGCGCGCGATCTCCCCGGCCACCTGGGCGACCAGGTCCGCGCGGTCGCGGAAAAAGGATTTTTGAAGTTCGAGGCTGTCGGCCACGGCCGCCCTGATGGTATCGATCATGCCTCAAACATCCGTCACTCCTCGCGCCCCTGTCAAGCCCAAACCCGCCCCCCGCCCTCCCGGGGCGCATTGACTCGCCTGCCGCTATCTGATAGATTGCACGATTTATACCCTCTGGAGAGTGTCTCCAATGTTCAGTTCGATCCTCACCAAAATCGTCGGCAGCAAAAACGACCGGGACCTGAAGGAGATAGCCCCCATCGTCGGGCGCATCAACGCGCTCGAACCGGAGATGGCCGCCCGGTCGGACGGGGAGCTCCGGGAGCTGACCCCCCGGTTCCGGGAGCGGCTCGGCGCGGGGGAGACGCTGGACGACCTGCTCCCCGAGGCGTTCGCCGCCGTACGGGAGGTGTCCAGGCGGACGCTCGCCATGCGCCATTTCGACGTGCAGCTCGTCGGCGGCGTCGTACTCCACCGCGGCAAGATCGCCGAGATGAAGACGGGGGAGGGAAAGACCCTGGTGGCCACCCTGCCGGCCTACCTGAACGCGCTGGAGGGGAAAGGGGTCCACATCGTCACCGTCAACGACTACCTCGCCGGGCGCGACTCCGAGTGGATGGGGAAGATCTACCGCGCCCTCGGCCTGACGGTCGACTGCATCCGGCACCCCCTCACCGACCAGGAGCGCAAGACGGCCTACGCCGCCGACATCACCTACGGCACGAACAACGAGCTGGGCTTCGACTACCTGCGCGACAACATGAAGTACGACCTGTCGGACTGCGTCCAGCGCGGGTTCCACTACGCCATCGTCGACGAGGTCGACTCCATCCTCATCGACGAGGCGCGGACGCCGCTGATCATCTCGGGGCCGGCCGAGGAGTCGACCGACAAGTACTTCAAGGTGGACCGCATCGTCCCCAGGCTCCAGCGCGACATCGACTTCCAGATCGACGAAAAGGCCCGCACGGTCAACCTGACCGAGGAGGGGGTGGAGAAGGCCGAGAAGCTGCTGGCGGTGGGGAACCTCTTCGAACCGCAGAACATGGACTGGGTCCACCACACCTACCAGGCCCTGAAGGCCCATCTCCTTTTCAAGCGCGACGTCGACTACATGGTCAAGGACGGCGAAGTCGTCATCGTGGACGAATTCACCGGCCGGCTGATGCCGGGGCGCCGCTACAGCGACGGGCTGCACCAGGCGCTGGAGGCCAAGGAAAACGTCAAGATCGAGCGCGAGAACCAGACCCTGGCCACCATCACCTTCCAGAACTACTTCCGGATGTACAAGAAGCTGGCGGGAATGACGGGGACCGCGGAGACCGAGGCGGCGGAGTTCTACAAGATCTACAAGCTCGAGGTCAACGTCATCCCGACCAACCGGCCCCTCATCCGCGAGGAATACCGCGACGTCGTCTACCGGACCGAGCGCGAGAAGTACAACGCCGTCGTCGAGGAGATCAAGGAGCTGTACGGGAAGGGGCGCCCGGTGCTCGTAGGCACCATCTCCATCGAGAAGTCGGAGAAGCTGAGCTCCCTGCTGAAGAGGCAGTCGATCCCCCACGTCGTCCTCAACGCCAAGTACCACGCCAAGGAGGCCGAGATCGTCGCGCAGGCCGGCCGCAGGAAGGCGGTGACGATCGCCACCAACATGGCCGGCCGCGGGACCGACATCCTGCTCGGGGGGAACCCCGAATTCCTCACCCTGCAGTCGTTGCGGGAGAAGGGGAAGGACCCGGCCCAGGTCCCGCCCGAGGAGATCGAGACGATCCGGCGGCACTGGGACGAGGTTTGCCCCCGGGAACGGGAGGAGGTCCTCGGGGTGGGGGGGCTGCACATCCTCGGCACCGAGCGGCACGAGTCGCGCCGCATCGACAACCAGCTGCGCGGCCGTTCGGGGCGGCAGGGGGACCCCGGGACCTCCCGCTTCTACCTCTCGCTCGAAGACGACCTCATGCGCATCTTCGCCAGCGACCGCATCTCGGGCATCATGCAGTCGCTCGGGATGGAGGAGGGGGTCCCGATCGAGAGCAAGCTCATCACGCGCCAGATCGAGCGGGCCCAGAAGCAGGTGGAGGCGCGCAACTTCGAGATCCGCAAGCACCTGCTCGAGTACGACGACGTGATGAACAAGCAGCGGGAGGCCATCTACGCCATCCGCCGCGACCTGCTCGAAGGGGTGGACCAGCGGGACTACATCCTGCAGCTCGCCCAGGACATCCTCGTGGACATGCTCGACGGTTTCGCCCCGCGCGAAAAGCCTCCCGACACCTGGGACCTGGAGGGGTTGCGCGTCGCGGTGGGGAACCAGTTCGGCCTGAACATGAACGAGCTGGGGATCGACCTCCGCCAGGCGGCCTACGAGGCCCTGGCCGGCGCTCTCACCGACAGGGTCCGCTCCCTGTACGAGGAGAAGGAGAAGCGCCTGGGGCCGGAGTACCTGCGGTTCCAGGAGCGGATGATCATGCTGCAGGTGCTCGACATGCAGTGGAAGGACCACCTCTGGTCCCTCGACCACCTCAAGGAGGGGATCGGGCTGCGGGGGTACGGGCAGCGCGACCCGCTGATCGAGTACAAGAAGGAGAGCTTCAACATGTTCGAGGCGCTCCGGACGAGGATCGAGGAGGAGACCATCCGCTTCCTCTACCTTTTCGAGCCGATCAGCCGGGAGGAGCACGACGCCCGGGAGCGGGAGCGCGCGGAGGCGCGCCGCCGGCTCGAGCAGGAGCAGAAACAGCAGAACCTGGTCTACAGCGCCGGGACCGACGCCCCCGTGGTCTCCGCCAGGAGGGAGATGGCCAAGGTGGGGCGCAACGACCCCTGCCCCTGCGGGAGCGGCAAGAAGTACAAAAAGTGTCATGGTGCGTAGCTGTCCGTAACTTCATTACCTACAAGCCGGTGAGCCTATGGTTAAAGAAATCGAGATCAAGGAAGCCCTTACGTTCGACGATGTCCTGCTGGAGCCCGCCTACAGCGACCTCCTCCCCTCGGAGGTGGAGATTTCCACCCTCCTGACCCGGAACATCCGCCTGAACATCCCGCTCCTGAGCGCGGCCATGGACACGGTGACCGATTCCCGGATGGCCATCGCCATGGCCCAGCAGGGGGGGATCGGCGTCATCCACAAGAACATGACGATCGAAAAGCAGGCGGAGGAGGTGGACCGGGTCAAGCGCTCCGAGAGCGGGATGATCGTCAACCCCATCACCATGTCCCCCGACCAGAAGATCCACGAAGCGGTCGAGGCGATGAAGCACTACAAGATCTCGGGGCTCCCCATCACCTCCAGCGGCAAGCTCGTCGGCATCCTGACCAACCGCGACCTGCGCTTCGAGACCCGCCTCAACATCAAGATCTCCGAACTGATGACCAAGGAAAACCTCATCACCGTCCCGGTGGGGACGACGCTGGAGGAGGCCGAGAGCATCCTGCACCGCCACCGGGTTGAGAAGCTCCCGGTCGTGGACAGCAAGTACCGGCTCAAGGGGCTGATCACGGTGAAGGACATCCAGAAGAAGATCGCCTACCCGAACGCGTGCAAGGACAAGCTGGGACGGCTGCGCGTCGGCGCCGGCATCGGCGCCACCGGCGACTTCATGGACCGGGCCGCGGCGCTGGGCAAGGCGGGGGTGGACGTCCTCTTCATCGACACCGCCCACGGCCATTCCGCCCGCGTCATCGAGGCCGCCCGGCAGGTCAAGAAACGGCTGCCCGACATCGACCTCGTCGCCGGCAACGTCGCCACCGCCGAGGGGACCGCCGCCCTCATCAAGGCCGGGGTGGACGCCGTGAAGGTGGGGATGGGCCCCGGTTCGATCTGCACCACCCGCGTCGTCAGCGGCGCCGGGGTGCCGCAGATCACGGCCATCATGGAATGCTCCCGGGCGGCCCACAAATCGGGGGTCCCCATCATCGCCGACGGGGGGATCAAGTTCTCGGGCGACATCTCCAAGGCGCTGGCCGCCGGGGGGGATTCCGTGATGATCGGCTCCCTCTTCGCGGGGACCGACGAAAGCCCCGGCGAGGCGGTCCTGTACCAGAACCGCAGCTACAAGGTCTACCGCGGCATGGGTTCGCTCGAAGCCATGAAGGCGGGGAGCCGCGACCGCTACGGCCAGGAGGGGGCGTTCTTCGAGGGGAAGCTGGTTCCGGAGGGGATCGAGGGGATGGTCCCGTTCAAGGGGAGCGTGGAGGTCATGATCCCCCAGCTGACCGGCGGGCTGCGCGCGGGGATGGGATACTGCGGCTGCCGCAGCATCGAGGACCTTCAGAAAAAGGCCCGGTTCATCCGCATCACCTCCTTCGGTCTCCGGGAAAGCCACGTCCACGACGTGCTGGTGACCAAGGAAGCGCCGAACTACCGCACCGAGCTGTAAGGGAGCGCCCCGGGACCGGAAGGAGATAACTTCGCTGGCGCCCGGCGCCCCTGCGGATGTATGCTTGGGGACGATGCGATCCCCCGACCGTGTCGGTCCCCCGGGATCCGCATGCGGCCGCGCCCGTCCGCAGGCCCCGGGATCCGGCCGGGATCCGAGCGGCGACGGGGAAGAGCGCGGCGACGGCCATCTCCGGCATCAGAACGGGTGACTATCGGTGAGCATCAGGATCGAAACTCTCAAATCAAAGAACCTCATCGGGCAGGTTTTCCTGGAACGCGGCCTCATCGACGCGGAGGAACTGCGGACGGCCCTCGGGCTGCAGGCGGAATCGCGTGAAAAACTGGGCAAGCTCCTGGTCGATCTCGGCTACGTTTCCGAGAAGGACTGCCTCGCCGTGGTGAGCGAACAGATCGGCGTCCCCGCGGTCTCCGCCGCCGACTACCCGAAGGTGCCGGTGCTCGACGGGGTGCTCGCCTTCCGGTTCATGAAGCAGTGCCGCTTCGTCCCGGTCGGCCTGGAAAACGGCTGCCTGGCCCTGTCGATGGCCGACCCGCTCGACGGCGCGACCCTCGACGCCGTCCGGCAGGCGACGGGATACGAGCTGCGGCCGCTGCTGGGGGCCGAGAGCGAGATCCTGGACGCGCTCGAGAACTACTACGGGTCCTCCGCCAGCACCCTGGGGAGGATCATCGAGGGGATCGACGAGGGGGAGATCGAAAACCTCTCCGACGAGATCGACGACATCGAGCAGCTGAAGGACCTGGCGAGCGAGGCCCCCGTCATCCGGCTGGTCAACCTGCTGATCTCCCGGGCGATCGAGAGCCGCGCCAGCGACATCCACATCGAGCCGTTCGAAAAGGACCTCAAGGTGCGCTACCGGATCGACGGTATCCTCCACGACGTCGAATCCCCGCCGAAAAAGCTGAAGGCCGCCGTCATCAGCCGGATCAAGATCATGGCCCGGCTCAACATCGCCGAGCGGCGGCTCCCCCAGGACGGCAGGATCAAGCTCAAGGTTCTCGGGAAGGAGATCGACCTGCGCGTCTCCACCCTCCCCACCCTCTACGGGGAGAGCGTGGTGATGCGCATCCTCGACAAGAGCAACACCGACCTGTACGACATCCGCCGGCTCGGCTTCCCCGAGGACGCCCTCCACGCGTTCGAGGCCCTCATCCGCCGCCCGCACGGGATCTTCCTGGTGACGGGGCCGACCGGGAGCGGCAAGACCACGACCCTGTACAGTGCGCTCTCCACCATCAACCTCCCCGACAAGAAGATCATCACCATCGAGGACCCGATCGAATACCAGATCGAGGGGGTGAACCAGATCCACGTGAACCCGCAGATCGGGCTGACCTTCGGCGCCGGCCTGCGCCACATCGTGCGCCAGGACCCCGACGTCATCATGGTCGGGGAGATCCGCGACCTGGAGACGGCCGAGATCGCCATCCGGGCGGCGCTGACGGGGCACCTGGTCTTCTCGACCCTGCACACCAACGACGCGCCGAGCGCCATCACCCGCCTGATCGACATGGGGGCGGAGGATTACCTGATCGCCTCCTCCCTCCTGGGCGTGCTGGCGCAGCGCCTGGTGCGCGTCATCTGCCCCCACTGCAGGACCGAGATCCACCCGGTGCCCGAGGTGCTGGAGGAGATCGGGTTCCGCCCGGGCGGCGTCCCGGGGGTGCCCGACCGCTTCTACGAGGGGCGCGGGTGCGAACGCTGCAGCAACACCGGTTTCATCGGCCGGATGGGGATCTACGAGCTGATGGAGATCAGCGACGAGATCCGCAAGATGACGATCGGGAAGGCGGACGCCGGCCAGATCCGGAAGAAGGCGCTCGAAAACGGCATGCGGTCGCTCCGGGAGGACGGCTGGCTCAAGGTGCGCCGCGGGATCACGAGCATCGCCGAGGTGCTCCGCGTCACCCAGGAGGAAGCATGACCTTCCGGCCCGCCGCCCCCGCGGCCGGCCCGTAAGCAGGGGGATCTATGCCGGCATACAGCTACCGCGCCAGCACGATGGAGGGGAAGATCGTCGAGGGCTCCATGGAGGCCGCCGACGACGGGAGCGTCGCCCTGAAGCTCCAGGAGATGGGAATGCTCCCCATCCGCATCGGGGCCGCGACGCGCCCATCGGTCCTGGCGCGCGAGGTGGAATGGCCCTGGAAAACGCGCCGCCTCCGTTCCAGGGACCTGCTCCTGTTCACCTCCGAGCTCCGCACCCTCGTCCACGCGGGGTTCCCCCTCGACCGCAGCCTGGCCATCCTCGGCCAGCTCGCCGAGAGCCCGGCCATGGCCGAGGTGATCCAGGGGGTGCTCCGGGAGGTCAAGGGGGGGAGATCGTTCTCGGAAGGGCTGGCCCGGCACCCGGAAGTGTTCCCGAAGGTGTACGTCAGCATGGTGAAGGCGGGGGAAACCGGGGGGGCGCTCGACGAAATCCTCGCCCGGCTGGCCGACTACCTGGAATCGGGGGCGGAACTCCGCTCCTACATCCTCGGCGCCATGATCTACCCCGCGCTCCTGTCGGCGGTGGGGCTGGTGAGCGTGACCATCCTGACCCTCTTCGTGGTCCCCCGGTTCGCCGGCATCTTCCGGGACATGGGGGTGCCCCCCCCGCTGCCGCTGGCCATCCTCGGCGGCCTGGGGAACCTGGTCTCCGGATACTGGTGGGTGGGGGTGCTCGCGGCCGTCGCCTCCGTCTGGTGGCTGCGGAAGTTCCGAGCCGGCGAGGAGGGGCGGACCCGGTGGGACCGCCGGCTGCTCAGGATCCCCCTGGTCGGCACCGTGCTCCGCAAGATGGAGGTGGCCCGCTTCTCCCGCACCCTGGGGACCCTGCTCCACGGCGGGGTGCCGCTGCTGCAGGCGATGACCATAGTGCGCGACGTCGTCGGCAACCGGAGCATCGCCAGGATGATCGACCCGATCCGCAACGGCATCAAGAAGGGTGAAGGAATCGCCCAGCCGATGAAGCAGAGCGGCGTCTTCCCCCCCCTGGCCATGCACCTCGTGGAGGTGGGGGAGGAATCGGGGAAGCTGGACGCCATGCTCGTCGAGGTCGCCAACGTCTACGACGTCGACGTCCGCACGAGCATCAAGCGAATCATCTCGTTCTTCGAACCGGCGCTCATCCTGCTGATGGGCCTCATCATCGGGACCATCGTGGTCTCCATGCTGCTGGCCATTTTCAGCATCAACGACATTCCTTTGTGACGCCGCGCCGGGCGAGGCAACGACAGGGAGGGTGACATGCGGGGAAGAGTGAAGAGGCCGGGACCGGAATCGGGGTGGTCCCTCATCGAGCTGATCGTCGTCCTGGTGATCCTCGGCCTGCTGGCCGCGGTGGTGGGGCCGAAAGTGTACGACAAGCTGGCCAAGAGCAAGGACCAGATCGCCATCATCCAGATCAACGAGCTGGAGCAGGCGCTGAACCTGTTCGCCTTCGAAATCGGCCGCTTCCCCGACACGGGCGAGGGGCTGCAGGCCCTGGTGCAGAACCCGGGCGGCATAGACACCTGGAAGGGCCCCTACCTGACCAAGGGGGTGCCCCGGGACCCCTGGGACCGCCCGTACACCTACCGCAGCCCGGGCCTGCACGGCGATTTCGATCTCTTCTCCTTCGGAGCGGACGGGGCTGAAGGAACCGACGATGACATCACCAGCTGGAAATAGGCCGGGGAACGGGGACGAGGGGGAGCGGGGGTTCACCCTGATCGAGCTCATCGTGGTGCTCGTCATCCTGGCGGCGGCGATGGCCGTCTCCTACCCCTCCTTCACCCGGGGGTCGGCGGCCGTGGCGCTGCGCGCCTCGGCGCGCGACGTCCTCAACACCTTCCGGCACGCGCGGGAGAAGGCCGTCACCGAGCAGATCGGCCTCCGCCTCGCCATCGACCGGGAGAGGGGGGAACTGGTCCTCGCGGACTCCGCGGGGAGGGAGGCGGGCCGCTACACCCTCCCCGGGGAGGTCGCCATCGAACGCCTGGCGCTCGGGGAGCGGGAGATCCATGACGGGGGGATGGTCGTGCGCTTCATGCCCAACGGGAGTTTCGAGGGGGCCCAGGTCGTGCTGCGGTCGCGCACCGGGTCGCGCCTGCGCATCGTCTCCGATCCCGCGCGCGGAGGGGCCCGCATCGAGACCGGCCCCCTGGAGGCCTTCCCATGAACCGCCGGACGCGCGGCGCCGAGGGGTTCACCCTGCTCGAAGTCGTGGTGACGCTGACGGTCCTGGCCGTCGGGGTGTCGCTGACCCTGTCGCTGATTTCGGGCTCGCTGGGAAACATCCGCAAGGTGCAGTCCCGCGCCCGCGTCGTGGAGCATGCGCGGACCGTCATGGAACTGGCGCTGCTCGACGGGAACATCCGGGCGGCGACGGCGTTTACGGGCGATTTCGAGGACGGCACCCGCTGGTCGGTCCAGGTGGAGGAGTACCTGCCCGAGCTGCCCGAGGGGACGGACGCCGCGGCGCTCGAGCGCCTGGGGTCGCGCCTCCTGCGCTACCGGGTGGAGATGTTCCCCCCCGGGTCGGGGACCCCCGATTTCGGGCTCGAAACCCTCAAGCTGGTGTCCACCGCCGGGGAGAGCCTCCCCGCCGGACCGGAGCCGCAGTGAAAGAGATGAAGGAAGAGCGATCGGAAGGGACACGCACCGAATCGGGCTTCACGCTGCTGGAGCTCATCGTCGCCCTCACGCTCGTGGCCCTGATGGCCGCGGCGCTGTGGGCCGCCTTCAGCATCAGCCTCCGCTCCTGGTCCACGGGCACCGCCCGGATCGAGGCCGGCCAGGCGCACCGGTATCTCCTCGACACCACCCGGAAGCAGATAGCGTCCGCCTACCCCCTCCAGGCGCAGGCGACCGGCACGCAGTCGACCGGCCCGCAGCCGGCCGCCCCTTCCCCGGTGTTTTACGGGACGAGCGAGGGGCTCATGTTCGTGAGCCTCAGCTCGCGCCGCTTTTTCGAGAGCCCCGGGCTGACGCTCGCCGCCTACCGGGCGGTGCCGGACGACGGCGGGACGGTGGCCCTCGTCGCCGGGGAGAGGCGCTATACCGGGGGGGAGGTCGATCCGGAGGCGCCGCCGGAGGGGAGTGCGCTCTTCAACGGCCTCGCCGAGTGCGTGTTCGAATATTTCGACCCCGGCCGGGAGGGGGACGAGGCCCGGTGGGTGCCCGAGTGGGACGGGAGCGCGTCGGGGACCCTTCCCGCGGCCGTCCGCCTGACGCTGGTGTCCCCCGGAGCAGGGAGCGGGGGAGCCGGGCGGCAGATGGTGATCCCCATCCGCGCCCGTGACACCCTCACGGCCTCTTCCGTCCTGAACCCCTTCGCCGCGGGGGGCCGGGGGGCGCGGGGCCGGCCTCGCGGCGCGACGGAAGGCGGTCCGCAGGGTGGGATGCGGGGCGGGCCGCGGGGCAGAATGCCGGAGGGGATGCCGGAAGGGATCCGGGGCGGGCCGCGGGGCAGATTCCCGGAGGGGATGCCGGAGGGGATCCGGGGCGGGCCGCGGGGCAGATTCCCGGAGGGGATGCCGGAGGGGATGCCCGACGGGAGACGGGGCGGAAGGCGCGGCATGGGAGGACGGCCATAAGCCATGAAGGAGACCCTTTGGACCCCATCGATCCCGGGCTTCGACCCGGGCGGCCGCGCCCGCTCGCAGGGGGGCGTCATCCTGATCGGGCTCCTCTGGATCCTGACGGCGCTCGGGGTGATCGCCCTGAGTTTCGCCCGGGAGAGCTTCGTGGAAGTGACCGCCGCGCGCAACGCGCAGTCGCTGGAACGATCGGGCTTCGTGGCCAGGGCCGGGATCGAAACCGCCGTTTACCGCCTGCTGGCGAAACGGCTCGACCGCTCGGTGCGGCAGGCGGCCACCGCGGCGCTCCCCGACCCGATCGACGCGGGGATCCTCAAGGGGGCCTTCGCCGGCGGGGTCTACGAGGTGGAGATCCAGGACGAATCGGGCAAGCTCAACGTCAACACGGTATCCGAAGCCCAGCTCGCCGCCCTGATCGAGGCGGCCGGAATCCCCCAGCCGGACTCCGGCATCATCCTGGAATCGATCCTGGACTGGAGGGACCAGGACACCGCGCACCGGACCAACGGGGCCGAAGACGACTATTACCAGGCCCTCGACCCCCCCTACGGGGCGAAAAACGGGAGGATCGACACGACCGAGGAGCTCCTGCTGGTGCGCGGCGTCACCCCGGAATATTTCTACGGCCGCTACGAGCAGGGGCCGGACGGCGCCACCGTGGTCCGCTTCGGCCTGGCGCGGCTTCTGACCGTCTATTCCACGCGCAGCCAGGTGAACGTCAACTACGCCCCCCTGCCGGTGCTCCTGTCCATCCCGGGGATGCCTGAGGATGCGGCCCGGGCGATCTACGAACAGCGGAAGATCAGCCCTTTCAGGGATTTGGCCGAGATGCGGAGCGCCATCCCCTTTCCGGTCGGGACCTGGGGCTCCCAGCTCACGACGGCCCAGACCGGCGTCTTCACCCTCACGGCGGCGGCGCGTGAAGAAAATAGTAAGGCGCGCAGGGTCATCCGCACTATAATCAGTCTCAGCCCGGGAGCGACCGAACCTTACCAGACCCTGTACTGGAACGAAAACGTCTCTGATTACGAAAGCACGGCGCCATGATCTACCTGAAGACCGGCATAGGAATCGAGCCGCGGGGAAACGACCTGCTGATCGCCTCGCTCGAGGGGAACTTTTCCGGGGGGACCTTCACCCATTTCGCCCGCATCGCCGATTACGCCACCCGCCCCGCCGACGAGGTGCGGCGCGAGATCCAGCGGTTCTTCCGTGAGAGCGGGATCGGCAGGGACAACATCGTGCTGGGGATTCCGCGCCGGGAGGTGCTGCTGCGGGAGATCGACCTCCCCGCCGAGGTAAGGGACGACCTCCGCCAGGTCCTCTCCTACCAGGTCCAGTCCTATGCGCCGACCGACGAGGAAAGCTACTATTTCGACCACCTCCCGCTCGACGACGGCGCCCGCGCCGGGAAGATCACCGTGATGCTGGTCATGGTCCGCAAAAGCGTGGTGGACGGCTACCTCCGCCTGCTGGCGGGCTTCGAACTCCACCCCGCGGTGGTGATCCCGGCTTCGATGGGGCTCGCCAACCTCTTCCTGGCCGGTACGAAGGGGGCGGACCACAAGACCTGCCTCCTGGCCGATTGCGGGACCCGAAGCCTGGAGATCCTGGCGCTGCGCGGCGGGAAACTCGTCCACAGCCGGGAAGCGCCCGGGGGGGACGGCCGGAGCCGGGGAGACCTGCTGGTGGACGAGGTCTCCGAAGCCCTGTCCAGGATGCGGCTCGGCCCCGGGGACACCATCGACCGGGTCGTCCTGACCGGGGAATCCTCCGCCGCGCTCCGCGAGGAGATCCGGGCCCGCATCCCGGACAGCGAACTGCTCGAGGAATCGCTCCGGATTTCCGCCCCTCTCGAAACCCGGAGCCACCTCCGGGAGGCCGCCGCGACGCTGGGGCTGGCCCATACCGGCAGCGCGGGCAGCCCGGCGCTCCGGGTCAACCTTCTCCCCCCGGAGATCCGGCTCCGGAGGATGCGCTGGGCCCACATCCCGGCGGCCGTCCTCGGGGGCGTCATCCTCCTCCTGCTGGCGGCCCTGGCCCTGCGGCCGATGGTGCAGAACCGGGTACTCTCCTCCGCGCTCGACAGGGAGATCGAAGCTCTCCGGGAACCGGTGGGCCGGGTGCAGGCGCTCCAACGGGAAGCGGAGGAGCTGGAGCGGAAGGCCGGGGCCATGGAAGCCCTCCTTTCCTCCCGGAACCGGAACCTCGAGATTTTGCAGCAGCTGACCCTGGGTCTCCCCTCCGACACCTTCCTGACCAGTTACAGCAACCGCGACGGCACCATTCAGCTGGTGGGGCTCAGCGGGTCCTCCTCGGAGCTGATCCCCCTGCTGGAAAGGTCCCCGCTCCTGCGCGATGTCGCCCAGAAGGGAACGATCTACCGCGACACGCAGACGGGGAGAGACCGATTCACCTTCGAGGCGAAACTGGAGAACGCACCGTGAAGCTGACCGTCAGAGAAAAAAGGTACCTCCTCGCCGGCGCCGCCATCGCCATCGCGATCGGCCTCTTTTACGTCTTCTCCTCCCTGGTGCCGAACCGCGAGAGGCTCGCCGGGGAGGTGGAACTCAAGAAGCGGACGCTCGCCGCGCAGCGCGAGGTCCTCCTCGGCGAGGAAACCTCGCGGCGGCTGGTACAGCAGCACGGCCGGCGCCTCGCGCAGTTGCGGACGCGCCTCCTTCCCGGCGACAACTCGAGCGTGGCGAGCGCCGAACTGCAGCAGGCGCTGAAAAACTTCGCGGACCAGAGCGGGGTGGAGATCATCCAGAAGAACACCCTCCCCGAGCGGGCGCTCGCCGACAGCCCCGATATCACCCGGGTGTCGGTCCGCATCGAGACGCGGTGCGACCTCGAGGAGCTGGTGAACTTTTTGACCGCCATCGAAAATTACGATACGTTTCTCAAGGTCGAGGAGCTGGTGATCAACAGCTTTCGCAATCAGCGGAGATACGAGATCCGGCCCAGCCTGACCGTCACGGGCTACATCGGCACCCGGAGCCCGGCGCCGGCGGAACTTACCGCCGCGTCCGCCCCTCTTCTCGCCTCCCCCGCTCCCCCGGCCCCGGGGCCGGGGCGATAGGAACCGAGTATGGCTAAAAGGTGGATCGCGATCAATGTGCTGTTGATGGCCCTGGCGCTGCTGCTCGGCTGGCAGCTCCGGGCCTCGTTCCTCCGCTTCCTCGCCGACCACGACCCGGCCGGGATCCAGCCCGCCGCGCAGGGCAGGCCGGAGGCGCGGGCGCAGGCGGCGGTCACGCCGGAACCGGAGGGTGCGCCCAGTCCCGCCGATTTCGCCGTGATCCCCGAAAGGACCGTTTTTTCCGACACCCGCGGCCTCGAGGAGTCGCAGGAGGCCGCCTCCCCGGCGACGCTGCAGATGCAGCAGAAGCCGATCCTGGTAGGGGTCACCATCGCGGGGGACCTGCGCCGGGCCCTCATCTATGATCCCGGGACGCCCGCCCGCGAGGGGAGACGCGCCGAGTCGAAGCGGATCGGGGATGTCTACCGCGGGTACCGGATCACGGAGATCGAGCCCGGCCACATCGTGCTCGAAAACGGCGCGCGCCGGGAGATCATCCCCCTGCACGAGGGTTCGAAGGGGACCCAGGCGGGGAAGACCCCGATCCTGTCCACCCGCGTCGTCTCCTTCGGGAGCGGCGGCGCCACGGGCGGCGCCCCGATCACGGTGCAGACCGCGGGGGGCGGGGCCCCTGCAAGGACGGCCGCCCCCCCGGCCGCGGCGCCGGCGCCCCAGACCCGGACGCAGACGATCGCCCTGCCGGGAGCGGTCGCGGGGCGGCCGGCGGTCGTGCCGCCGCAGGAGCCGGGCACCCCGCAGGAGCCGGCGCAGCCTCCGGCGCCGCCGCCGGGCCCGGGGGGGAGCCGCGTCATCCGGACCCCGTTCGGCGACATCGTCCGGCCGGAGAGGAACTGACCGGCGGACGTCCCGGAACGGACGCCGTACTGAATGTGCATGGAGACGCTCTCAGAGAGAGGAAAGCTTAAATGGCCACACGCATCGGGAGATCCTGGAGTTTCACGGTTGTTATCTGCGCGTCGCTGATCCTGGGCGCCCTCCATTCCGCGGGCTGGGCGGTGCAGGAACCGGGCCGCCCCCCCACGACGGAAAGCCAGCGCAGGGAGGCGATCGAGCGCCTGCGCCAGCAGATGCAGCGGACCCGGCCGGCGGCGGCCGAGACCCCCGCGGCCCCCGCCGCAGCGGCCCCCGTCGAGACCGCCCCCCCCAGCCCGCCCTCGGCTCCGGTGCCCGAGGCCTCGAGGATCCGTTACTCGGGGGGCCAGAAGGTCACGCTCAATTTCGACAACCTCCCCCTCTACGATTTCGTCAACCAGGTGGGCGCCATCCTCGGGCTGACGCCCATCGTGATCGATTCGGACGTCCGGGGGAACGTGAACCTCGTGAGCGCCTCCCCGATGGCGCGGGAGGATATCTTCCCCCTCTTCAACCTGATCCTCAAGAGCAAGAACGCGGCCCTCATCGAGCAGAGGGGAATCTACCAGATCGTCCCCATTTCCTCGGCCCTGAAAAGCGGCGTCGACATCATCGAACAGCTCCCGGAGCCCGCACCCGCGGAAGCGCCCGAGGCGCAGCCCGACGCCTCCGGCGCCCCCGGGGCGATCCTGGCGGTTCCCCCGGCCGCGCCGGGGGCCGAAGGCTCCGGCCCACGGCTGATGACGCACGTCATCCGCGCCGAGTTCGTGCCGGTCAAGGACCTGATCGAACCGATCAAGCTCTTCATGACCGAAGGGGGCGTGATCATGCCCTACGAGCGGCTGAACATGCTGATCATGACCGACTACTCCGACAGCGCCGCGAAGGTGCTCCAGATCATCCGGATGCTCGACAGCAGCTACCTCGACCCCGACCTGGTGGAACTGGTCAAGGTCGAAAACAACTCCTCGGCGGACGTGGCGGAGGACCTCGCCAAGATCTTCGGGAGCGGCGGCAAGGATGAGGCCACGGGGATCTCCTTCGCCTCGCTCGACCGCATGAACACCATCTTCGTCATGGCCAGCACCAGGAGGGGGCTGGAGGAGGTCAAGCGCTGGATCCGGGAGCTGGACGCCACCTCGGGGAAGAAATTCCAGACCTTCGTCTACGTCGTCCAGAATTCGACCGCCTCCAACATCGCCATGATGGTCGCGGCCCTGTTCGGCGGCGAGGAATCGTCCTCGGTCGAGATGTCCCAGCCGGCGGCCGGGACGACGCAGCAGCAGGGGGCCCAGGGGTTCGGGTCCTCCTCCTCCAGGCAGAGCGCGTTCGGGTCCTCCTCAAACCTGACCGGAAGCCAGGGTTCCCTGACCGGCGGCCAGGGCTTCGGCTCCGGGGGGTACGACGACGGGTACATGGGGAGCGGCTCCTTCGGGAGCTCCCAGAGGCTCGGCCCCCAGCTCAACGTCTCGCGCTCGATCACGTCCCAGATCCTGCGGGGGGGCACCTTCAGCGGGCTCCAGGACATCGTCCGCCTGGTGGTCGACGACATCAACAACTCCCTCATCATCCAGTCCACCCCCGCCGACTACGCCTACATCTCCGAAACCATCAAGAAAATGGACGTGCTCCCGCGCCAGGCCATCATCGACGCCCGGATCTTCGAGGTCGATCTGACCGACGATTTGAGCTTCGGGGTGAACGCCGAGCTGCAGGCCCGCACCGAGGGGAACCTGACGACGGGCGGCATCAGCCCCACCTCGGGCAAGCTGTCGGCCAACACCTTCGCCTTCGTCGGCAACTCGCGCCAGATCATGCTCGCGCTGGAGGCCCTGCGCACCAAGACCCGGGTAAAGATCCTGGAGGCCCCGTCCGTGCTCGCGCTCGACGGCACCCAGGCGAGCATCATCGTGGGGAGCGAGATCCCCTACCCGGCCGGGAGCTTCACCACCACCTCGGGGAGCACCACCAACGTCCAGTACCGCGACACCGGCATTTCGCTCATCGTCGTCCCCCGCATCTCGGCCTCCGGGTCGGTGACCCTGGACATCACCCAGGAGGTCAGCAGCATCGGCGCCGGCGTGGAGTTCGGCGACGGCCAGACGGCCCCCACCTTCTCCAAGACCAACGTCATGACGACCCTCTCGGTCAAGGACGGGGAGACGGTGGCCATCGCCGGACTCATCCGCGACAAGAACGACGTGTCGCGCGGCGGGATCCCCTTCCTCTCCGACATCCCCATCCTCGGCAGCCTCTTCGGCGCCACCGTCCGGAAGAACCACCGCACGGAGCTCATCATCCTGATCACGCCCCACGTCATCCGCACCGTCGAACGGTTCCAGGAGATGACGCAGGAACTGAAGGATTCCCTGCGCAACGTGCGCAAGCTGGCGGACGAGAAGGAGGAGGAGCAGGTGCGTGACATCCGGGAGGCGCGCGAGGAGCGCTACGAGAAGGAACAGAAGCGGATCAAGAAGATCAAGCCCGCCCGGGAAGAGGACTGATCCCTCACGGAAGCGCCGCCTCTCCGGCGGCGCTTCCGGCCGCGCCCGTCATGCGATTTTCAGCACCGGCTCGAGTCCCGGATCGATGGCCTTCAGGAGTTCCTCAAGCTTCGCCACCGTGGGACGGCTCCTCCCCTGTTCGTAGCGCGCGTAGGCATTGGGGGATTTCTGCCCCAGCCGCCGCGCGACTTCAGCCAGGGTAAGATGGTGGGCCTCCCTCTGCCTCCGCAGCATCAGCGCGATCCACTCCGACTCCCGATCCGACCCGACGGTGAAACTCCCATCCCCGCGCGGGTACACGCTCACTTTGAACCCCTTCCGGCCCACCAGCTCCTCGATGGCGTCCGCAATCATGCGGAAGGCGTCCGCCTTCGTGCTGCCCTGCGTCATCACGTCCAGGATGGGGACCTCGACCAGCCAGTGCCGGGTCCCCCGTTCCTTCCAGACCCGCCCCTCGAATTTCACGCCTGACCCCCCCCGCCCGGAAAAGCTTTGGCCTTCCGGATGATTTTTGATGCCAGCCGCTCCTCAATCTCACGGTGCCTGGGAACCGGCTCGGTCATTTCGCCGTTCGTCCATATCTCGTGACCACCGCCCTCGCGCAGCAGGCGCCATCCCAGCGCTTTCAGCATCGATTCCAGATCGCGCTTTTTCACCTTCCGCCTTTACACCTATATGTGTACACCAAAAAACGGGGGATTTCAAATCCTTCGAATGCATTGTTTCGCCCGACCGTCGTCCGTTTCCTCCTTCTTCCTTTTTCCCGGGCGGCCCCGGCGAGAGGAATGGATCATTTTCACCGAGGCGGCAAAATGATATAAAGAATGTGTGAAAAGGCGATCCCGCCGACTCCGCGAGACCAAGCCCTGGGCAGGATGCGTATGAGCGTGATTGTTTCGTTTCCCGGCGGCGGCGCGTCGAAAAAGCTCGAGCGCGTGCAGTCGACCTACACCGTGCGCGAGATCAGCCGCCAGTTCGGGCTGAGCGAGCATTTCATCCGGCGCTGGACGCGCGAGGGGATGGTGCGGGCGGCCGAGCCCGACGAGACGGGGGAACTGCGCTTCGATTTCCACGCCCTCACCCGCTTCCGCCGCGCGCGCGAACTGCGCAGCCGCGGCCTGAGCATGCGCCAGATCGAGGCGGAACTGAACGGCCAGCTCAACCTCTTCCCCGAAAGGGGGGGGATGCTGATCCCGCTCCCGGTCCGGATGAGCCCCTTCGAGGAGGCGCTGATCCTGCACGAGCAGAACGACCCGCGCGCGCCCGCGATGTACCGGCGCGCCATCGAGGAGGGGGAGTGCGTGGCGGACGCCTACTGCAACCTGGGGATCATGGCGTACGAGAAGAACAACATCCCCAGGGCGTTCGACCATTTCACCCGCTCCCTGCAGCACGACGCGCGCCATTTCGAGTCCCATTTCAACCTGGGCCACATCTACTTCGAGGCGGGGGACCTCCGGCTGGCCCGCCTGCATTACGACTTCGCCGCGGCGATCGAGCCGTGCAGCGCGGGCGCCCATTTCAACCTGGGCCTCATCGACGCCATGGAGGGGGACACGCCCGCCGCCATCGCCTCGCTCCACCGGGCCCGGCGCTACGCGACCGAGGAGGAACTCGTGCAGATCGAGGAGACGCTCGCCGGGCTGCAGAAGAACGACGGTCCGCGCACCGAGTGAGGCATTGCCGATGGACATCCCCGAGACCATGAAGGCGATGGTGCTGGAGGCCCCCGGCCTCGGCCTGCGCCCCGCCCGGGTCCCGGTCCCCCGCCCCGGCCCCGGCGGCCTGCTGGTCCGGGTGCGGGCCTGCGGGGTCTGCCGGACCGACCTGCACCTGGTGGACGGCGAACTGCCCGAACCGAAGCTCCCCGTCATCCCCGGGCACGAGATCGTCGGCACCGTCGTCGCCGCCGGCCGGGATGCGGGCCCCTTCAGGATCGGGGACCGCGTCGGCGTCCCCTGGCTCGGGCGCACCTGCCGGCGCTGCCGCTTCTGCCGCTCGGGGCGGGAGAATCTCTGCGACGCGCCGGGGTTCACCGGCTACACCCTCGACGGCGGGTACGCCGAGTACGCGGCCGCCGAGGCGCGCTACTGTTTTGCGATCCCCGAAGGGTACGGCGACGCGGACGCCGCACCGCTGCTCTGCGCGGGCCTGATCGGCTACCGGACCTACACCATGGCGGGGGAAGGGGCGGAAACGATCGGGATCTACGGCTTCGGGGGGGCGGCCCATATCGTCACCCAGGTCGCCGCCTGGCAGGGGAGGCGGGTCTACGCCTTCACCCGCCCCGGCGACGTGCGCGCGCAGCAGTTCGCGCTCCGGCTGGGGGCGGTGTGGGCGGGGAGTTCGCTGGAAGCGCCGCCGGAACCGCTCGACGCCGCCCTGATTTTCGCCCCGGTGGGGCCGCTGCTGCCGGCGGCGCTCGCGGCCGTCGTCAAGGGGGGGACCGTCGTCTGCGGGGGGATCTACATGAGCGACATCCCCGCCTTCCCCTACGCGCTGCTGTGGGAGGAGCGGGTGGTGCGCTCGGTGGCCAACCTCACACGCCGCGACGGCGAGGAGTTTTTCGCCCTCGCCCCGAAGGTGCCGGTGGTGACGGAGGTGGAGACCTTCCCGCTCGAAGAGGCCAACGAGGCGCTGGCCCGGCTGCGCGACGGCCGCCTCGACGGGGCGGCCGTCCTTACCCTGCAGGTATGACTTTTCTTCCTAAACCCTGATTATTCTTCCCAGGGCAGGCCCGCCTTGCCGAAATGACCGTAATTCGTCGTCTTCCGGTAGATCGGGCGCAGCAGCTGGAAGCGTTCGATGATGGCCACCGGCCGGAAATCGAGCGTCTTCACGTACTCGGCCGCGGCGATGTCGTCGCCGGTCCCGAAGGTGTCGACCTTGACCGAGAGGGGCCGGGCCATCCCGATGCCGTAGGAGATCTGGATCTCGGCGCGGCGCGCCATCCCCTGCCGGATAATCTGCCGGGCGATGTAGCGGCAGAAGTAGGCGCCGCTGCGGTCGACCTTCGAGGGGTCCTTTCCGCTGAAGGCGCCGCCGCCGTGCCGTCCCGCCCCGCCGTAGGTGTCCACGATGATCTTGCGCCCGGTCACGCCGGCGTCGGCCGAGGGCCCGCCCAGGATGAAGCTCCCCGTGGGGTTCACGTGGAAGCGGATGTCCTTTGAGAACCACTCGCCCAGGATCCGCGGGGCGAGGTCTTCCTTCACGTAGGCGATGATCCCCTCCCTGGAAATGGAGGGGTTGTGCTGCGGCGAGACGATGACGTCGGTGATGGCCACCGGCCTGTCGTTCTCGTAGCGGATCGAAACCTGGGTCTTGCCGTCGGGGCGCAGCCAGGCGCATTTCCCGCTGTGGCGGTCTTCGGCCAGGCCCCGGGCCAGGCGGTGGGCCAGGAGGATCGGCAGGGGCATCAGTTCGGGGGACTCGTCGGCCGCATACCCGAACATGATCCCCTGGTCCCCCGCGCCCTGGTCCGCTTCCAGGTTGGTATCGACGTCGACCCCCTGGGAAATCTCCGGCGACTGCCGGGTCACGTACTGCTGGACCTTGAGGCCGTCGGCATTGAACGGGGTCGACGGGTCGAGGTAGCCGATTTCGCGCACGGCCTGCCGGGCGACCGCCTCGTGGTCCACCCGGGCGGACGAGGTGATCTCCCCAGCGACGATGACGAGGTCTTCCTTGCAAAGGACTTCACAGGCGACCCGGCTTTTCGGATCCTTTTCGAGATAGGCGTCCAGGACCGAATCGGCGATGTAGTCGCACACCTTGTCCGGATGCCCCTCTGTCACAGACTCAGAGGTGAAAATGTAGGAACCGTTCGTTCGGGTCGTGGCCATAAACACTCCTTTTCGCAAAATAACCCACCTATTTTCTACTATTCCAGGCGCAAGTCAAGGGTGGACACGAACGCGAATTGACTCACATTAAATGTTACCCAAAATGGACTTAAAAGGGATCGTTGAC